>Ga0164290_1000408_pt1 | contig 143677 bp, 131 predicted proteins | sample Micstemetagenome_FD_108782 | JGI IMG/M metagenome (GOLD analysis project Ga0164290, IMG submission 108782) | Contaminated culture microbial community from soil near Moab, Utah, USA - Microcoleus steenstrupii SON62 (Illumina Assembly) | ecosystem: Environmental > Terrestrial > Soil > Soil crust...
ACCACCGCGCCCGGGAATTGCGCGAGATCCCGCCGCCGCCCCGGCCCCGCCTTGACGACCCCCGCGGCCCGGGATTTCGCCAGACCCCCCCCCCGCCACCCCCCCCTTTCCGCCCCCCCCCCCCCTCCCCCTGCCCTCCCCTCCCTCTCCGGGCCACCAAGGCCGGCGCGGCCGTGGGCCGAGTCGAGCAGCCAGGTGATGCTCAGGCGGGAGGCGGGGACGCGGTTCAGTTCGTTCTGGAAGGGGTAGTAGGCGGGGAACAGGGCGCCGGCGACGGCGCGCAGCTTGCCGAGGTTCAGCACGGCGTTGGCAAACTGGAGCGGGTCGGCCGTCCAGTGGATCACATTGACGCCGCGCGCGAGGGCCGCAACGGCCTGGGCCCGCTTCAGAGTGGCCGCGAGGCCGAAGCGACGGAAGGCGGGGGCGACGCCAAGCACCTGGGACTCGAGGCACAGATCGGTGCGGTGGGGCGGGCCGAGGGCGGCCACGGCGTCGAGGCCGCCGAAGCGGTGGAAGCCGAGCAGAAAGCCGGCCAGCTCCCCGTCGCGGCGGGCGGCGAGGGCGGTGCCCGGCCCGAACTCGGCGCTGTACAGGTCGTCGGGGTAGCTGGCCTCCGCGGCGCCCCAGATCGTCGCTCTGAGCGCGCGGATGGCGGGCAGCTCGGCGGCGGCCGGCGGGCCGATGTCGAAGCCAGCCCGCTCCGCGTGGCCCGCCGCGAAGGTGCGCCCCTGCTCAGGCCGGAACAGGGTCGCCCGGTCCGGGGCGAGCAGGGGGTCAAGGGCCGCCATGAGCAGGTCGTCGGGCGGGAGCGGTGCGAGAGGGTGAAGCCGCAGGGTGTAGCGCCGGGCGCCCGGCTCCAGAGCGCGCGGGAACAACAGCCCGGCGGCGAGGAGGGCCGGCCCGTCGCGCAGCTCCAGGAGCCGGCCGCCGAGCTTCACAAACGTCGTCTTGACGAAGAAGTCGGGCAGCAGCGGCGCGCCCGTCGGCTGAAGCCGGGCCCACAGCCTGTCGACGGCGGCGGGCCACCCAATGGCCGAAGGGTCGACAACCATCCACGCAGGGCTCATCGAGCGCCGCCAGGGGAGCGTCGCCGGCCAGCCCGGCCGCGGGCCCCAACACTCCCGATCGAGCTGCGGCTGCCCACGCTCCGGATCGAGCTGCGGCTGCCGATGCTCAGGATCGAGCCCGCGCTCCCGATGCTCAGGATCGAGCCCGCGCTCCCGATGCTCAGGATCGAGCCCGCGCTCCCGATGCTCAGGATCGAGTTCACGCTGGCGACGCTGAGGAGCGAGCAGACGCTGAGGAGCGAACGTATGGACAGCCAGCTCGCGACGCTGTGGATGCTGTGGGCGCTGAGCGGGCCAGCCGGTCGAGGGGGGCGGGGCATTGGGCACCTCCAGGCGCGACACATGGGCGGATTCGCCCCGGCCGCGCCGGGGCACGCGCGCATCTCGCGGGTTGCATTGGTGCTATACTCCGCCCATTGTACCGCGAAATGTCGAGGAGGCTCGTATGCGTATCGAGCGCGCCGAGCTGTTCGTCGTGCGTCTGCCGATGGTCCGCTCCTTCGCCACCAGCTCCAGCCAGAAGCGCCACCAGAGCCATATCTTGGTCAAGCTCCACGCGGGTGGCTTGGTGGGATGGGGTGAGTGCGCCAGCCCGGGCGACCCATACTACTGCGAGGAGACGACGGAAACCTGCTGGCACATGCTCAAGGACTTCTTGCTACCGCTGACCCTGGGCCACGAGTGGGCCGACGTCGAAGGGCTGATCGTACGCTACGCCAAGGTCAAGCGCAACAACTTCGCCAAGGCCGGCCTGGAGATGGCGGCCTGGGATCTGCTGGCGAAGGCCGCGGGCCAGCCGCTCCACACCATGCTCGGCGGGACACGGCCCGAGATCCACTCGGGGGTTAGCCTCGGGATCGAAGAGCGGGTCGAAGACCTGTTCGCCTTGATCGACCAATACCTGGCCGAAGGCTACCGCCGGATCAAGCTGAAAATTGGCCCGGGCAAGGACGTGGGCGTGGTGGCCGCGGTGCGCGAGCGCTACCCCGACGTGCCCCTGATGGCCGACGCCAACTCGGCCTACACCCTCGCCGACGCGCCGCTGCTCAAGGAGCTCGACCAGTTCGGCCTGATGATGATCGAGCAGCCCCTCGCCCACGACGACATCGTGGACCACGCCCAGCTCCAGGCCCAGCTCGCGACCCCGATCTGCCTCGACGAGTCGATCCACTCCGTCGAGGACGCCCGCAAGGCCCTCGACCTCGGCAGCGGGCGGATCATCAACATCAAGGTCAGCCGGCTCGGCGGCCTGCTGAACGCCAAGCGCGTCCACGACCACTGCCACAGCCGCGGCGTGCCCGTCTGGTGCGGCGGCATGCACGAGTTCGGCGTCGGCCGGGCGGCCAACCTGGCCATCGCCAGCCTCCCCGGCTTTTCCATCCCCGGCGACGTGTCCGGCTCCGACAAGTACTACCACGAGGACATTGTCAGCCCCGCCATCCTGGCCAGGGAGGGCGCTATTCCAACGCCTGGCGGCCCCGGCCTCGGCTATGTGGTTGACGAGGCGCGCGTAGCAAAGGCCACCATCCGCCGGCTCGACCTGGCCGTCTGACGCGACAAGGCGCACTTCCTGTCAAGGAGATGTGTCTTTTTGTCAAGCTTGCTTGACAATCCGCGCCGCTCATGCTATCCTTCGGCTGTAAAGGAAACTTGACAGGCGGAGGAACCTATGAGCCGGGTCGGGAAGCGGTATATGGTGGAGCTGACGGGGGCGCTGGTCACCTACGCCGCGGCACTGGTCGTCGCGATCGTGGTGATCCAGGCCGGGCCGCCGGCGGCAGTGCGCTACGTGGCGGCGCTGCTGCCAGTGCTGCCGATCATCTACGGGATGCGGGCCTACTGGCGCTTCCTGTCGGGGATCGACGAGCTGCAGCGGCGCATCCAGCTCGACGGGCTGGCCTTCGCGGTGGGCGGCGGCGGGCTGATCACCGTGGCGTGGGGTTTTCTGGAGCTGGCGGGGCTGCCGCGGCTGCCGGCGGTCTGGGTGTTCCCCCTGCTGATCTGGCTGTGGGGGATCGGCACGGCGCTGGCGACGCGGAGGTACCAATGAGGAACCGGCTGCGGCTGCTGCGCGCCGAGCGCGACTGGTCACAGGCCGACCTGGCGGCCCGCCTCGACGTGTCGCGCCAGACGGTTAACGCGATCGAGACCGGCAAGTATGACCCGAGCCTGCCCCTAGCTTTTCAGATCGCGCGGCTGTTCGCGCTGCCGATCGAGCGGATCTTCTTCCCCGACGACGGGGGCGACCATCACGAGGACACGACGGCGCCGGCGGGCGCGGCCCCCGGCCGCCTGCCCCCCGCGCCCTGACACCGAGGAAAGCACATGCTGCTGAGCTACTTCGCGGAGCGCCGGGCCGAGCTGCTGGCCCTGGTCGAGCGGTACGTCGGCTTTGAAACGCCGAGCCACGACAAGGCCCGCTGCGACGTTCTGGTCGACCACCTCGCGGGCCACTTCGCCGCGCTGGGCGCGGTGGAGCGGGTGGCCAACCTGGGCGGCGGCGACCACCTCCGCATCAGGGTCGCGGCCCCCGGCGCGCCCGCCGATGCGCGCCCGGCCCTCGTCCTCTGCCATTACGACACGGTCTGGGCGGCCGGCACGCTGGCGGCGCGGCCCTTCCGCGTGGACGGGGACACGGCCTACGGCCCAGGCGCCTACGACATGAAGGCCAGCCTGGCTCTGGCGGAGCACGCCCTGCGGGCGGCGGGCGGGCTGGGCCTGAGCTTGCCGCGCCCCGTGACCCTCCTGTTCACCTCGGACGAGGAGATCGGCAGCCTGAGCTCGCGGGCCTTGATCGAGGGGGAGGCGCGCGGGGCGGCCTATGTGCTCGTGCTGGAGCCGCCCGTCGAACCCCACGGAGCCCTGAAGACGGCGCGCAAGGGCGGCGGCGTGTTCACGGTGGCGATTGGCGGGCGGTCGGCCCACGCGGGCGTCGAGCCGGAGAAGGGGGTCAGCGCGATCACCGAGATGGCCCACCAGATCCTGGCGATCAACGGGCTGGCCGACCCGGCGAAAGGCACGACGCTGAACGTCGGCCTGGTTGAGGGCGGGACGCGGCCGAACGTGGTGCCGGACGCGGCCCGGCTGGTCGTTGACGCGAGGGCCTGGACGATGGACGAGGCCCGGCGGCTGGAGGCGGCCTTCGCCGGCCTTCGCCCCGCCACACTGGGCGCGACGGTCGCCGTGAGCGGTGGCATCCGCCGCCCGCCGATGGAGCGGGGCCCGGCCACCGCCGAGCTGTTCGCCCGGGCCAGGGTTATCGGCGCCGAGCTCGGCCTCGACCTTGTGGAGGGCAGCACGGGCGGCGGCAGCGACGGCAACTTCACGGCCGCCCTCGGCGTGCCCACCCTCGACGGCCTCGGCACGCCCGGCCAGGGCGCCCACGCCGAGCACGAGCAGATCCACATCCCGGGCCTGATCGAGCGCGGCGCCCTGCTCGCGGCGCTGCTGACAGCGCTGTAGGGTGCATCGAAGAGGCGCGTAAGGCGTAACACCGTTGCGAGTGCGCAGCCGGTAGGCAAACAGCAGCTTGGGCGCCTTCTCGGCTTGTGGGCGGTCACAATACGGTTACAGTTGCGGTAGATACCGCCCGCGGGGTAGGCGGCTGGTCTTTCACTTGCAAGATGCGCCAGCACAGCGGTCAGATCCGCTACTCGCCCGGCCGCCGCCGCGGCGTAGACGTATCGGCGGGCGCCCCACGCTGCGGGGCGCCCTTGTGAGCTGGCGCCGTGTTCGGGCCTGAGGAACGCCCTAGAAACGAGAGGGGACGTGGAGTTCGAGACGACACTGAACGCGATCTATGTAGTGACGATGGCGGCGGGTGCGCTGCTGTTCGTAGCCTGGAGCCGCAACCCGCGCGGCGTCCCGCAGTACGAGTACCTGATCGCTACCTTTATCCCGGTCTGGTCGGCCGCCGCCTACCTGGCGATGGCCTTCGATCAGGGCAAGGTCACCGTGGAGGGGCAGATCACCTACTACGCCCGCTACCTGGACTGGGTGGTGACCACGCCGCTGCTGCTGCTGGCCCTGGCGCTCACGGCGATGCACCGCATCCCCAAGGACAAAACCCTGATCGCCGCGTTGATGGGTGCTGACGTGTTCATGATCCTCACCGGCCTGATCGCGGACCTATCGCCGACGCCGGTGCGTTACGTCTGGTACGGCCTGGGCGTGGCGGCCTTCCTGGTGATCCTGTACCTGATCTGGGTGCCCTTGCGGGCCAAGGCCGAAAGCCAGGGCGCCGAGGTGGCGGCGATCTTCCGCCGTGTGGCCGGGCTGCTGAGCGTGCTCTGGGTGGCCTACCCCACCGTCTGGCTCCTTGGCCCCTCGGGGCTCGGCCTGCTCGACCAAACTTTCGACACGCTGCTGTTTACCCTGGTGCCGATCTTTTCCAAAGTCGGCTGGAGCATCGTCGACCTGAGCAGCCTGCGCAGCCTGAACGAGCAGAAGGCGCCTCGCGGCGCCCACGCTGCCTGACACTGGTTGCCGGTCGCTGCGACCTGCGGTATCTGCCCGGGTGGGCGGCCTAATCGCGCCGCCCGCCGAGGATGCGCAGGAGGAACAGGAACAGGTTGATAAAGTCGAGGTACAGGGTGAGCGCGCCCATGACAGCCACGCGCCCCGCCGAGGTCTCGTCGCCAACCTGAGCGGCGAGACGCTTAATCTTCTGCGTATCGTAGGCTGTGAGAGCCACGAAGATCAGCACGCCCGCGTACGTCACGAGCCAGTAGAGCGCGCTACTCGCCCAGAAGATGTTGACGATCGAGGCCAGGATCAGGCCGATCAGCGCCATGAAAAGGAAGTTCCCCCAGCCCGACAGGTCGCGCTTGGTGAAGTAGCCCCAGGCGCTCATCGCCCCGAAGGTACCTGCGGTGATGAAGAAGGTCGAGGCGATCGAGGCAGAGGTGTAGACCCAGAAGATCGCCGCCATGGTTAGACCATTCAGCGCCGAGTAACCCAAGAACATGGCCATGCCCGTAGTTGGAGCCATGCGCCCGATATTGGCACTTAGAATCCAGACCAGGGCGAGCTCGGCGATGATCAGGCCGAAAAAGATCAGCTGGTTGCCGAAGATCGCCCGCATCAGGCCGTCGTTGCCGGCGACGGCCATGGCAACAGCGCCTGTGACCAGCAGCCCGGCGGTCATCCACGAGTAGACGCGGTGCATGACTCCATTGCGGATCGCCGTGGTCTGGGCATCGACGTAGGGTAGGTACGACATCTCACCTCTCCTGAGTATGGTACGTAAAGACGCACACGAAGCAGTACAGAAAAAGGCTTTGGTTGAATTTCCTCCATTATACGTCGTCGGGCCGCAAAATGTTGCGCGATCCGGCGCCGGCGCGCGTGTGCTACAATAGCCTCGCTCATCCGTGCGTATCCCCGCTGGCAGTATGGACGCGACGACCGACATCGCCGAGCTGATCGCCCGTCCCGAGGGGCCGCACCTCGCCTTTCTGCGCGAGCGAGCCCGCCTCGACGAGGTGGCGGAGACGCTGGTGGCCATGGCCAACAGCCAGGGCGGCACGCTGATCCTTGGCGCCGGCGGGCGGGCCCGGGCGAAGGTGGAGGGCCTGGCCGACCCGGCCGCCGCCCGCGACCTCGTGCTCGAGGCGGCCCTCGCCTGCACCCCGCCGCTCGTGCTGCCCCTGCCGGAGGTGGTGCGCCACGGCGGCGCCGCGCTGCTCCTGGCGACGGTGCCGGCGGGGCTGTCCCAGGTGTACTCGCTCCACGGCAAGTATCTGCGCCGCGAAGCCGGCACCAACCAACCCCTCGCCCCCGACGTCCTGCGCCGTCTGCTGACGGAGCGCGGCGACGTGGGCTGGGAGCGCGGCACGCCCCCCGGCGCCGCGATCGACGAGCTGGACCAGGCGAAGGTCAACGCCTACGCCGCCCGCCTCGGCCCCGGCGCCGAGGAGCACCCGCTCGGCCTGCTCCTGCGCCGCGGCTGCGTAGCCAGGGGGCAGGAGGCCGGGGGCGGCCAGCCCGCCGACGCCGCGCCCACCAACGCCGGCCTGCTGCTCTTCGCCCGCGACGTCGAGGCCCGCTTTCCGCAGGCCGAGATCACGCTGGTGCAGTACCGCGGCCACGACATGGCCGACGAGTTCGAGCGCGAGGACGTCCGCGACACCCTGCCCGAGGCGGTGCGCCGCGCCGAGCGCTGGCTGGCTGAGCACATGCGCAAGGGCAGCCGGATGGTCGGCTTCGAGCGCCAGGACTGGACGCAGTTCCCCCCCGGCGCCGTCCGCGAGGCGCTCGTCAACGCCGTCGCCCACCGCGACTACAGCGTGCGCGGCGAGGGCATCCGCGTGTCGCTCTTCGGCGACCGGCTCGAAGTCTACTCGCCCGGCCGCCTGCCCGGCCACGTCACCGTCGAGAACATCGTCGCCGAGCGCTACTCGCGCAACGAGTGTCTCGTCCAGGTGCTCGCCGACCTGGGCCTGATCGAGCGGCTCGGCTACGGCATCGACCGCATGCTTCGTCAGATGGCCGACGCCGGCCTGCCGCCCCCCGCCTTCCGCGAAACGGCCGCCGGTTTTCTCGTCACCCTGGCCGGCCAGGCCCTCGAAGGGTTCGCCGCCAACAGCCTCGACACCCGCGAGTGGGCTCGCCTCGGCCTCAATGAGCGCCAGATCGCCGCGCTGGTGTTTCTCACCGAGCAGCGCCGGATCACCAACCGCGACCTCCAGGAGCTCCACCCCGACGTCAGCCCCGAAACCCTGCGCCGCGACATGGCCGACCTCGTCGAGCGCGGCATGCTGCTCAAGATCGGCGACAAGCGCGCCACGTACTATATCCTGAAGTGACGGCAGCGCGCTGGCCCAGCGGAGCCGCGTATGCGTGATACCTTTCTCGTCGTGCTGCACCGGCCGCGGGATGTGCGCAACATTGGCGCGGTGGTGCGGGCGATGAAGAACATGGGCTTTGCGCGGCTGCGCCTGGTCCGCCCCGCCCCGTTCGACCCGGCCGACATCGGCGGGATCGCGCACCGCAGCGACGACATTCTCGCGGCCCTCGAAGTGTACGACACGCTCGACGCCGCCCTGGCCGACGCGGTGTATGTGCTCGGCACCAGCGAGCGCCCCCACCCCGGCCGCCCGCTCCGCGCCGACGTCCGCCCGCTCGCCGCCGAGCTCCACGCCCGCGCCGCCGCCGGCCCCGTGGCGCTCCTGTTCGGCCCCGAGGATAATGGCCTCGACGCGGCCGCCCTCGACCGCTGCCACGCCCTGCTCAGCCTCCCCGCCGACCCGGCCTACCCCTCGCTGAACCTGGCCCAGGCCGCCATGCTGCTGCTCTACGAGCTGCGCCAGGCCGCCCCCGCCCTCTCCGCCTCCGCCCCCGCCCCCGCACCGCCCCCCGCCCCCGCGACCCAGGCCGAGCTCGCGGCCGCCGTCGACGCGATCGAGCGCGCGATCGACGCGATCGGCTTCGTCAAGTCCGGCACCCCCGCCCCCACCATGCGCCGCCTGCGGGCTCTGCTGCTCCGCGCCGCCCCCGACCCCCGCGAGGCCGCCCTCGTCGCCGCCATCGCCCGCGAGGTCGTCCAGGCGATGCGCCGCGCCCGCGAGGAGCGCTAGCCAAAACAAGCGTTCACCGCGCGCTACAGATGGCCGCCAGGCTTCGCGGGCTGACGCGCCACGCCTAAAGCCTACCGCCCAAAGCCCTGCCTAAGGTATACTACCCCCATCGTCCTAAATAGTTGACGAGTCCAACACCCATGTCGCAGCAATCGCCGCTGGCCGCCTTCCGCTCGCGGGACTTCACCCTGCTCTGGCTGGGCAACCTGGTTTCCCTGACCGGCACCGAGATGAGCCGCACCGCCGTCAGCTGGCAGATCTACGAGCTGACGGGCAGCGAGCTGGCCCTGGGCATGATCGGCGCCGCCCGGCTCATCCCCCTGGTGCTGCTGGCCCTTGGCAGCGGCGTGCTTGCCGACGCCCTCGACCGGCGCAAGCTGATGATCGTCGCCCAGGTGGCGATGCTCGTCTGCTCGCTCATACTCGCCACCAGCACCAGCCTGAACCAGACGACGCTCTGGGTGATCTACATCGTCACCGCGCTTTCGGCCGCCGCCCACACCCTCGGCCTGCCGGCCCGCCAGGCGCTCATCCCCAACCTGGTGCCGCGCGAGCAGCTCGCCGGCGCCCTGACGATGAACATCACCGCCTGGCAACTGGCCACGGTGCTCGGCCCCACCGTCGGCGGCCTGATCATCGCGGCGCACGGGGTGGGCGCCGTCTACTGGATCGACGCGGCCAGCTTTTTCGTGATCATCGGCGCGCTGCTGCTCATACGCAGCCGCTCGGCGCCCGAGCCCGGCGAGCGGCGCGACATCAGCGTCGGCGCGGCCCTGGAGGGCATGCGCTTCGTGGTCCGCAACCGGCTGATCATGAGCACAATGCTGCTCGACTTCCTGGCCACCTTCTTGAAGGCTGCGAATCCTGACTATCGTCCAGGTGCTTACGCGCCCGCTCGCTATACCAGTACACGTCTACGTACTTCCTGTCGGTAGACTCAACCCCCAACACAATCCGTATATTCAGCAGTTCGATGAGCCGGCGTCGCTGGGCAAAGGTGAGCTCGTTGAGGTCTTTGACGGTGGCCCGGATACTCTCGATAAAGGCACGCCGCGACTCGATCTCCTCATCGCTGATGATGACCTGGTCGATCTGCATCGACAAGGTCCGCTTCTCCTGCTCTAGAAGCTCAATCCGCTTCGAGCACTCCGCAATCTTCTCACGGTAGTGCTCTCGGACACGGGGGTTGTCTCGGAACTCCTTTGCCTCTTCCATGAGGTAGGAAAGTTCTGACTGCTGCTTGTCGATGAGCTTGTCCAGTTCCTCAACTGTCGCCTGCTTGTCCTTGTGCTCGGACCGACTCTGTTCCTGAATACGTTTGAATCCCTCAATCTGGGCATCGGGGTCCTGAATCAGGTCCACGACAAAGCGCCAGACAATCGGGTCAACTTTATCGACGCGGAACATGGGCATGTCACAGACCTTGCGGCTGTACTTGGCTGGGCGGAAACACACATAGTATGACCGCTTACTCCCGCTCCTATTTGGCAACGTGTTGCATAGCATATTATGGCCGTTCATGTCCTTGACCCGCTTACCCATCAAGTACTCGAACTTGGGTTGCTTATTGCGCCGGCCCGCTCGTAGCTTCTCCTGTGTGAGGACGAAGGTGTTCTTGTCGATGATGGCGAGCTCCGGTAGTTCGATGGTGACCTGCTCGTCCTTAGTGGTCTTCACCTTTTTCCCATTGGGAAGCACTTTGTACTTGTGCGCGGTGAAGGTGCCGGTGTACTCAGCGCGGCCGAGGATGCGGTAGAGGGTCCAGGGGCGCCATGTTGCGTCCTGAAGGCGATTAAAGCCCAAGCGCTGGCTTCCTGGTGAGGGGATGCCATAGGCGTTGAGTTTGTCTACAACCTCGATGACTCCCAGACCGTGGCGTAGGTACTGGTCGAAGACAAAGGCTACGACAGCGGACTCTGACTCAAGCCCTCTGATGTCGTGCTTGGGCTCCGTGTCGATAGCGATGCGGATGTCTTCTTTACGGCCCTCGATGCGACGATACCCGTAGATGACATTGCCGGTGGCAAGGTACACACCCCGCTGCTGAAGTTCTCGCTTGCCCCGCATCGAACGTTCTCGAAGCAAGGACACCTCGTACTCGTGCATGAGGTCGTCAAAACCATCACGCATCATGCCCTGCGGAGTGTCCTGGCTCTTCTCGCGCATAACGTACAGCCGCTCGACATTGGTCTCCTTGAAGTGCATGTCGAGCATGAGACCGGCAATACGTGAGCGGGCGTAGCGGTCACGGCTGTAGCAGAGGATAGCGTCGATCCCGTTGGCACGGGCGAGCTGCTTAATTTCATTGATGGCCGGCCGGTCATGCTTGGTGCCGGTGAAGTCCTCCCGCCACACACCGACCATGGTTAATCCGTTGTCTCGGATGAACCGCTCCATCGCCTTCACTTGCGTGTCCAGGCTCGTACCGTAGTCGTCCTGCTCTTTGGTGCTGACCCGAGCATAGAGCGCGACCCGTGTCATAGGGAACCTCCGTTTTTTTGTGGGGTTGTCAGTATATCACCGCTATCACGGTTGTGAGCCGCCTCTAATGCTGCCTTAAGCCGCTCAAAGTAGTGCAGGTAGATACGATGTCTCCTGCGATTATAGCGTGGCATAGAACGCACCGCTGCAGAACCCTCGATACCGCTTAGGATAAGTGCGACAATCTGCCCCACCTCCTCGATAGTAAATAGTTCCTCTGCTTCATCCTGCTTTTGAGTCTGCTTTGGCGTGCCCGTATACGGCGTTTCAAACACCCATGCACGGGATGGAGCGATAGGACGGGTGGCGAGATGAAGTAGACCTTCAAGCAGAAGTAACCGGTGCGCACCCTTCCACTCCAGTACTGCAGGGCGGGGGAAGTGACGGGCGCCAGGCATTACGTCAAGTGCCGCCTTACCGAGTCGGATGATGGTGTAGTTGTCCTTGGCGTCTCCCTCGCCGCTGATACCCAGACTCTTCACCCGCTCACTCTGCGAGAGGCCGACTAGGCGAATCCGAAGCTCCCGGCCAAGCCTGCCGACCTGCTTGAACAGTTCAGCTGCGCTCGGACACTCAGCGATGAGCGTAGGGAACTCTTCGGCCACGATGGTCAGTGGCGGGAACGTGGTGACCCCTTGCTTGAGGGAGACGAGGCGGTTGGTGAGCTCTTCAAGGAGTGCTTTTGCCCCTGCTTCGAGCTGGGTGTAGCGCCCGTCATCATCAATCGGGATGGCGCTCAGCCCTCCCCATTTGCCCGGCTTCCACTTCAGGTCAAGGATGGCCAGGAAGTCTGTGCGGGTAGCGGCGATAGCTTGGGCCAGCGTCGTTTTGCCGGTGCCGCTGGTACCAACCACCAGGGTGTGCGGGGCCTCGTCAGGATGGTCGTTGACGATTGCCAACCACTCGGCTAACTGGAGAGTGGGGACTGTAGGCGTGGTGCGGTGCGCCTCATCAACGATGAGAGGCACCGCGAGCGAATCTCCGTGTGCAGGCGATTTTCGGGGGCGTCGTGGCTGTAAAACGCCCACGATAATCAGACTGCACACACCAAGAAACAAGAACAAGAGGAGCCAACCTGCCTCACCCATGAGCAACCTCCTCGTCCTGGACAATCCGCCAGAGGGCGATGCTAAGCCAGATAATGAGCGGCTCGGGGATGATGGCAATTACCTCGGAGAGGAGCGTGGCAATCAGGTGGGTGGCCGGCATTATCGGAGAGAACCGGGCCGTAGCGAGCAGTTCAAGGAAGGCAAGGGAAGAAGTCAGGACGTCAACGACCCCGACGATAACAACGAGCGTGTAGACAGCCACCAGGACAATCCCCGGTGCCCCGCCTACTGCAGTACGAAGCTTCCACAGATGCTGCTCGATGAGAGAGATGACGAGGTGGATGAGCCAGCCCGTTCCCCAGGAGAGGAAGACGAGGTCGTGTGACTGGCCAAGGCGGTAGATAGTGCGTGAGGTGAAGTAGCCGTTCAAGACCCAGAGCGCGGTAAAGAAGCACAGTGAGGCAAAGACAGCCAAGGCCAGACCGACACGGTTGTACTGCTGGGTTGGTTCGCCGGTTTCAAAGAACCTACCAGTGTGGGGTGGCGGCATCGCAGCTAACTCCTTGCGAATCAGAAAAAGGCCGGTAGACTACCGACCGTAGGAGTTAGCGTTAGCTTGCGTAAAGCGCTGACTCATGGAATCATGCGCCATGCTGCTGCCGTAGCTAACTCCTACGGTAGTAGCCCGGAAGGGTTATAGCTCTCTTGGTGTCGCAACCACCTCGGGAGTGTTCCCCTTCCGGTGCTATACTAGCACTCTTCAGGTGCCACCGCAATTTTGTGCTAAATTTCACATGAGTGTAGTCCAAAGAGGAAGCAATGCTGGCAACAAATGAGCTTGAGCAGGCATTACGCAACAATCTTCCTGCGGAGCTTGATAATCAGGCGCCAGTATTAGCGTTGGCAATCTTGGACAGAATGAAGGACGATACCAAAGACAGCATACTGCCATCCCCAGAAGCCCAGAAGGCACTTCTTGCATTAGCAGGGCGGCAAGTGACACTGAGCAATAAGGTGATTTCTTTTGGCGACGGCACACAGACGGGCGATATTACCATCCGCGATGTTGCCGGCCGGGATATTATACATATAACTATCAATATTTATGGTGCGACGAATACACCTTCGAAGACACCGCAAATAGGTGCAAGCATGATACCTCGCCAAGAGCTACGTCGAATTTTTGTTGAACGTTTTAGCAAAGAAGAACTACACGCGCTATGTTTTGAGCTTAACATCGACCCGGAAATCTTACCTGCCCAGTCAAAAAGTAGTCTTGCCCTTGAACTAATCACATACGCTGAGCGGCGTGCACGCTATGACGAGCTTGTACAGAAAGCTCGTGAGATGCGCTCTGATATTAACTGGCCGTAGTTTCTACTGGGTGCGCCGGCGGCGAGGGAAATGGTGATGCTCAACCCACGGCCCTAATTGCTGCTGGCTCTTGCGTCGTTCTATGAGGGCAGTGAGGACTTCTTGGGGTAGCTCGACCCTCTCACCGTCTTTGAGTACGTCCTCGATACGGCGCTGCAGTCCTTTCTCGGGTGGCTCACCCAAGACCGCTACGTGGTACTCCAAGAGTTCACCAAGACGGATACGGTAGACAGAGAGGTCGCAGGGTTCGACCCGTATAAGCTCCTGCATGGTGTCGTAGGGAGGCTCAGAACTGAGCTCATCTGGGTACTTGGCTGCTCTGTGGTATGAGTTATCTTGTTCTCTTCGCTCTGGTCGTTTTCCAGGGTCACGACCTCGTTGTCTCTCTGGCATGTTCCTCCTTCATTTCACAAAATACTAAGTAACACATAAAGAAATACCTGATACATCCCCACAAGGAGTGATGTAAGCAGGTAGATAAAAAGCATGATGTAAAGAAAAAGCTTCAATACATCTGTGATTTGCTCTTTGCTATATTCCCATAAATCTTCCCAGAACGTTGATTTGCGTCTGCGGTGTCTTTCCACACACTAATGATACTTCACTTTCACGCCGGTGCCACGTTTCGTTGTCGTGACAGGGTAGTTGTACAAGTTAACGAACCGTGCCCCTTCGTGATTCTTAACTCCTAGTTCAGCAGAAAGTTCTTCCTGTATATCTTCGGCAAGCTGCACTTCCTCGATATTACCGCCTATTGCCTGGACGTTGCCGATCTCACATTTCACGTCTTCATACACCGACATACACCCTCCTCACTTCCGCTGGGGAAGTAACCCGCCTTCACGTAATACTCGCAAATGGCGCGAGACGGTAAAGCGTCGCCACTTGCCTGTAATGCCGACTTTCTCTGCAATGTCACTGAGGAGGAGCTTGGAGATATCCTCCTTTTCGGCGAGGGCAAGAATAGCCTGCTGAGCAGGGTGCATGGGTCGCTCGCCACCCCACCGCTTCTTGCTCATGCGGGCAACGGAGAAAGAAGCTCCTGGGATTAACCGTGTCGAAGCTCTGAAGAAGTTTATAGACTGTCTTGTTTCAGGACTGTATATCGAGCCGTCATTCGTCACATCACCCAAGAAGTTATTCTACTTGCGCCATGAGCTCATGAAAAAAATACGAGAAAAGAAAACCAGACACTCAAAATTAAGTCAACCAGTACAAGCCAATTACGACAACATTGTAGGCGGTATAGCCTACTAGGAGAACCTTATGACAGACGAAAAGCACTTAGTGCTCGATGATACAAATGATGATATAATCTTTTCAGATATGGACAAACGAGAGTTTAAGATCACAATAGGCATTCGCTCATACTGGATTACCAAAGAGGAGATGGAAAAGTACATGACCGAGCGTACCAAGCCTGGAGCCGAGTACGTGGCCTTGCGCGACCACATGATGATACTCCCCGTGAAATTCCAAGACATCGTCCACCGCTCAGTCATAGAAGACTCTGAGAAAGTAGAGAAGGGGCATTATCAGTGCGAGTATGGTAAGTGGCACCAAAAAGATGGTTCTTGCTACTGTGGGGACAAATGGATTGAAGAATCTGACGGTACTATACGATTGGAGAAAGCCGCACCACATCTTCTAGCCGAGGAGAGCAATCAGAGCCAGTCCTTCCACTCCGACAACCTGAAACTTCCCCGACTGAAGTCTTTCTAGATTCCTTGGGGTGCTACTTATCCTCTGGATCAATGACAGGTGCTGCTGCAACCAACGGCTTCTTTGCCTCTTGGCCAGTCAGCATAGCCTCTAGGAGAGCTGCGTTGAGCTGAGCCTGGGACAAGGGGCGCACACTCTTAAGGCCAAGCTCCTTTACCTGTTCATCCCCCTCCTCGAAGAGTCTCTGTAGTTTGTCAGCTGCTTCCTTAGGGAGTTTGAGCCGTAGGATAACGCTACCGAGAGCCGCATACTCAACGCCAATCTCGGACGCAGGGATATCGAGGATTTGAGCAATCCTTCGCACAACTGCACCCAGTAAGTCTGGAGGAAGTGACTTGAGCTTCCCCTCAAGGACAAGTTCTACTACAGTATTGACAGTAGAGGGGTTTTCTCGTGTTACAGCATAAATCAACTCTTGATTCAATTCTCTTCGAACGCAATGCTCAATTAGATGTAGGGCCATGATGGTTTTACTAAAGCCTGTGCTGTAGTTGTCATACACTTCAGGGAAATATTTGAAACACATAATTTTCAATTCCTCAGCACTAAATGATCCCACGATAAGCTCATGCATTGCTCCCTGTAATGATAAAAAATCACCTTTGCTTACTCTATACCGAACGTTTGTGATGTGGCGAATCAACTTCTGCAATTGTTCGTCAATAAATTCGTTAATAATACTCAACTGCTCACGCTCTGTCGCTGTTAAAAGCTTTTTTTCTCTCAACTGTACTAATTGCGCAGCAAGACTTCGCAACTCTTGAAGTGTGATCTTAACACTTGACTTGCCTTGCGGCTTCGGTTTAGGAGGGGCGTCAAAAAGCCCCTCGAATTCTTTGGGAAAATCTCCGCCGCTGCTGTTCGGTTCGACAACATTGACACCAGCCTCAGGAGTCTCTTCATCTTCATTGACTGGCGGTATCTCAGCACCAGATGATTGGCCTTCAGGGCCCGCACCTTCATTCTTCCTGGTACCTCTTTCACCAAAGAGGCCTTTGGGGAAAAGATTACCTAAACCTAGACCTCTACGATTTCCCATGGTTGTACTCCACTAAAGGTGGATCGAGTATAGCACCCGAGTCAAGAGAGACGATGGTGAGTCTTGATACCTGAAACAAGGAAGATTTACGTAAAAGGGAGAAAAGTAGCAAGCCGGACTGGAAAATTGCAAAACCCGTTGTATACTACTCGCCAAGAACCAACATACAGCAGAAACGAGGTGAACCGTGCCCCAGATACGCAAGCTTGCCCCTGAGGAAGTCAAAGGTATCAAGGACAAGGGCAAGAGCTCCCGTAAGCTGGTCGAGGAGCAGTACGATGGCTTCCTTGCAGACTTTGCAGTCGGTGACTACGGTGATGTACTCCCCGATGAGGGTGAGAGCCGCCTGACGGTCAGAAACCGTCTCAAGGCAGCTGCCAAGCGCCGAGGGGTAGAGCTCACCTTCATTCGCACCTCAGGTGATGCAATGCGCTTCAGAGTAGAGACAAATGGGAACGGTGCAGCGTCAGCGGAGGAAGCCCCTGAGCCGGCTCCTGAGCCCGCCCAGGAGGTCGAGGAGCCGCCAGTTTCCTCTGATGTACCGCCTACACCTCCAAAGCGACGTGGTGGCAGGCCAAGAAAGAACCCCCAGCCCTGAAAGGGAACGGACCCCTTACATACCCTAAGACCCCACCTCGCGCAGAGATGGGGTCTTTTACGTGGATCAACCACACCGGGACGATTTGTGTATAAAGAGGACCAGTCTTTATACGAAAGGATAAACCTATGACCTAACCAACGGACCAGGAAGATTAGGAGATAACATCTAGTAACAATGTTATAGAATGAATATAACATATAGCGTTACTATTGCAACAGGCAATTTTTGCGGACACATATAGCAACTGCTAAATACCACTCAAAGTTAGCGCTTCCAACACTTCGGTGATATTCTGATTTTATGTCTCGCTGCTCTTTCAAGCGCTATCTTCCCAATCGCCACGACTGGACTCTCCTAGCCCTGTGGTTGTTCTTCGCCTGGTGGCTCTACCAGCACTACCCAGAGCCGGCTGTCGAACTGGTTGATTATCTGAGGGAGGTAGCGACTCACTCCCCCTCTCGAAACTGACCAGCTGTCTTTATAAACGAGTGGTACAATAAGCGGCAACATCTACCCTAACTGCTCTTGAGGTGCGCTGTGGACCAAGGACTCCTTCGACGCCTTGCCAACCTCTGCAAGACCTACTACGTCAATCGCACCATTGATGACCTCTTTTTCTACGCCGGTGCCGACCGCTCTTGGTGGGTGCAGGTTAACATGGGCGAGGGAGAACGAGTGACGCGCTTCTATGGTTGGGTGGAGGGGATAAAGACCCAGGCTCCTGACCAACTTCCTCGGATTGTCGAGCAAGTATCACAGTCAATTCTACAAAATGAAAGCATTCCTAGTAGGGATAAGGAGGCTCTGCGATCTACCCTCCCAGTTGTAGAGGAAGAGCCAGAGGACGACGGTACGATTAAGGTGGAGCCACTTCTTTCAACTGTTGCCCGAATGCTCGCCCAGTCAGGACGAGCTCGCGAGGTGGCAGTATTGGCTAGTAGTAAGGCCGACCTCAGCTTGTTGGGTAGAGAGGATTGGACGTATATAGACCATTACCGCTTGGCTTTACGTATCCCCTATAAGCTCTATGTGCAAATCGAAGAGGATAAGACAGAGATTGAGAAAATAATCGAGTCTTGTATAGACAAGGTCCTTGTTGTCAATAAAGGCCACGTTCTTGATGAGGTAACTATCGCACCAGACCTTGTCGACGACAACAGGTGGCGAGACAAGGCAGCCGCCTGGCTTGCCGGTGAGGGAGTAAATAACCAAGGAAGAGTTCGCTCAAATAATGTTGCATCTAAAACTCGCGATGGCCTCCTTTTCCGCTCGAATGAAGAAATCAACCTCTACAATGCTCTCAAAGCTTTCGGCGTGACCTTTGCCCCGCTCCCTGTCTTCCTGCGAGGTGGCTCAGAATACCGACGTATCGAGCCCGACTTCGTCATTATCAAGAGCGGAGTGGTGATGGTAGTCGAGGTAGACGGCGATACCGTACATCATGAGAGCCCAGCCGACGCAGATGCCCGCACTACTCTTATGGAGAAAGAGGGTGTCTATGTCCTTCACGTGAGCGCCAGTGAATGCAAGACGCCCGAACTTGCTACAGCGTGTGCCAAAAAGGTTCTTGAGCGCATTATTAGCCTCAAGGAAGCCCGCCGATAAAATGAGTTCAAAATCCAGCCTCAAAAGGGCCAAGGCGAAGGAAAAGCCATTAAAATTGCCCTATTTTGCCAATCACAAGTCGACCGCCTCGAAATTGAGGCTAGAATACCCGAAACTAACCCGTATAATATTTGACACGCTATAGTGTCAGTGCTATAATTAACTTATAACAATAGCAATATTGTTATATACCTTAAAAATTTAATACCGATACCAAAGCGAAATGCTCCCTGAGTTCAACATAGCAAGCCTCCGAGTGGCGCAATGCTCACTGGAACTAACATAGCCAGCCTCTGATATCACAAGGTATTCTAAACCCCCTCCTGCGAGGGGGTTTTTCGTGTCTTGACCGGCTAGAGGTTCACCTTGTCGAGACTATGAGGGGAGCGCACCAAGCTGGGTCATCATGGTCATGATGTCGATGTGGTGATGCACCTCTTTGATGGTATTGCCCTGGAAGATATACCACACGGTTGCAGGGACGCTAATCTTCTTCCCAGAAGCCGGCAGCGTACCGTTGGGCGTGGGCATATCACCCGTGTGGGTTCCCTCCCAGAGTACCTCTTGGGCAACCTTGTCGCCGCTTGCAATGGTGTGATGGATCGTACCCTTGGCGTCTGGGAACGACTGCTTCCAACCTTGCACGAGCTGGACGTAGGCATCGGCGCTGTCGGTCTGGCGCATTGTGCCCATCTCTTCGTAGTGCACGTCGGGAGCCAGTGATGCGCGGAACTGCTCCCAGTCGCCTTTGTTGAAGCCCGTGATGACGCCTTGAGCAATGCCTGTCAGGTCCTGCTGCTGTTCCGTTGCCATGTTCACCTCCCTGTGAAGTAACGACGGTCAACGCTGCGAGCAACGCCGGCACCCTCCTCAACGAGAAGCTAGGACGCAGACCAGGGCTATTTGGTTATAAGACAGGGTCCGACAATTATAGCACTGCTGTCAATATGAGGCTAAGTTTGCCTATTGCTTTTGACACGACAACGTGTAATAATCTTTGTATTATGAAGTATGTAACAACAAAACAGGCAGCCAAACTACTTAACTACACTGGTGATGCCCAGGTTCGTAAGCTTATCGAGCGAGGACAGCTCCACGCGGAGAAGTTCGGACGAGTATGGCTTATCCCAGAGGAGGAGCTGGGAAACACAAAGCGAGCCAAAAACACGAAGAAACTAAAGACTTCATAGTGGTTATGAGAAATTACATTCTTTTCGTAGTACTGTATTGGTTCTGTGAGCAAAAGCACCGAACCGTTGTAAACAAAGGAGACCAACATTCCTGCGCATACTGTGGAGCACCGATACCAGAGGATTGGACAGCAGGATATGTAGTGGCGAGTGAATAAGCTAACTAATCAGTGTTTTGTGAGAGGAGCTCCTCAAGTAGAGTATCACTACTAGGGAGGGAGTCAGGTTCAGAGAGTCTACGTGACCACTCTTGGCCGGACAGATATGTCTCCAGCGAAACACCATACCAAGTTGCTTTGAACTCATCGCTTTCCTTGTTGAGAGGCTCTTCATCCTCATCCAATTCGTAGTCGTCCAGCATTATAGCGTCACCGGCCAGGTTGAGCCGGCCGTCATACCTGACTCCATCTGGCATCACGGCATAGCGGAGCGTGAAGGCGTTAGAGAGATGCTCGTATCCTATACCCTTCGCATCTTGCATGTCAGCACCATCAAACCATACGCCCTCAAGCTTGGCGCCTGTCAAGTCTGCACCTATGAGTTTCACTCCAGACATCGCAGCACCTTGTAGACGGGCCTTGACCAGTTTTGCGTCCGCTAGGTTATCTGCTTCAAACAACGCGTTCTGTAGCTGCGCCTTGTAAAGGGTGGCCCCAGACATATCGGCAAAGGAGAAGCTGGCTTTGCGTAAATCAGCCCGTACTAACCAGGCCCCTTGGAGCTTCGTTTCTACGAGATCGGCTCCTCTTAAATCTGCTCTCTCTAAATAGGCACCCTCCAAGCAAGTCTCGGATAGGTCGGCGTTTCGCATGTTCGCCTTGTACAGTCTGGCCTTCGACAGGTTAGCCTTCGTAAGGTCCGCCTCTTCGAGGTTTGCACCCGATAAGTCTACCTCTTCAAGGTCAGCATCGGCTAAATAAGCATACTGAAGGTTTGCCCGGTTATATACACGCCCTCGTAAAGAGCCGTCAGTCAACCACCCGTTTTCACGCAGTTGCGCAACGGCTTGTAGTGCAATTCCATTGTCTGTGCTGCCTAATTCTCGAAGTAATTGGGCTTTAAACTCCCTTTGCTCTCGACGCTCGTTAATCTGGTCAATTACGAATATCGCAAAGGCTATGCTAAGGCAGTCAACTGCAATGTTAGCGTAGAAGTCACTGATAATTCCATTGAGCATTGTGCCCAGGTAAGGAAATGACGTACACCACTGAGTGGTACAGTATTTGTTCATTACCCCACCAATGAAGACCAGCCCTCCTATAACTACGAGGCCCCAAGCAATCTGCAGGGGCGTCACTATGTCCAGCAAATTCTTCCGTTTAGTCTTTTCCTGCGGCATATCACCTTTCCGTACTCTCATGGGTCTATATAATACTCCATGTACGAACGAATGAAGCATTCGTTTCGCCAGCCCGGCTATCCTATCAGTCCCACTACAAAGTGATACAGTAAGTTCTAGTTGATTAGTTCTAACCGTTGGTATACAGTAGCTATATATGAAGGAAAGCAAAAAGGAATATCCACAAATACTGAAAGTACTGGTTGGCTCACAGGCTCACGGTTTGGCTAATGAGAACAGTGACTATGACTACCGAGGAGTGTTTGTTGTCCCCACATCAGAGCTTCTGAGAATAGGAGGAGTGTCACAACAGACCTCTTGGATAGAGGGAGCACTTGACGATACGTCGTGGGAGATTGGCAAATTTCTCCTGATGGCGACGAAGTGCAACCCCACAGTACTTGAGGTATTCCTTGCCCCTACTATTGGTGAAGATGTGACCGCAGGAGACTACGGCTTCCACGTTATGCGGAACTGGACGCAGGGACTGCGTGAGCTATTCCCATTTGTCTGGAACAGCGTTGATGTCCTCAACGCCTTTCGTGGCTATGGGCTGAACCAACGCAAGAAGTTTCTAGATGAGACTGACGCTCGCCCACACAAGTATGCTGTGGCGTATCTACGCACGCTCTACCAGGGTTGGGAGCTCCTGACGACTGGCACCTTTACCGTACGTGTAGCTGACACCGAGATAGGCGAGACACTGAAACGATGGAAGGCTAAGGAATACACCGTCGGTGAAGTGATGCAGGTCTGCTATGAGTGGCAGAAGAAACTGGAAGAAGCGTTTGATAAAGCCCCGAAGAAAGAGACTGATATGGGGCCAGTCAACGAATTCCTATTACAAGTAAGGAGAGAGTTTTGGAGATAAGTTATGCAGTACTGGATAATCACTGACACTCATTTCAATCACGCTCGGCTTCAAGAGCTAGGGGGCCGCCCTGTTGATGCTGACGAGCAGATAGTCCGCAACTGGCAGAAAATGGTTGCCCTAGACGATGTAGTCATTCACCTCGGTGATGTCATCATCGGCCGCCAGAGTGAGTTACAGGGAATACTAGAACAACTACCCGGCACCAAGATACTTGTGAGAGGGAATCATGACTACGAGAAAAACAGCTGGTATATCAAAAGAGGCTTTGCTTTTGTTTGCGATATGCTCGTTATTCGAGATTTTCTTTTCAGCCACGAACCAATTGAAGTTTTGCCGAGTGGTGTTCGAATAAATATACACGGACATTTCCACAACAACGACCATCGAACTTCTGATTTCAATGTGAAGCCGCATAACAAGCTTATCTTTATCGAGCATGAATACAAACCAGTATCGTTAGATGAATTGCGAGAGCGGTATAAATGGGAGGAGGAACCCAATGAAGAAGATGTTGCTTAAACTACTCTGTAAACTCGGTATCCACGGGTTTTATGCACAGCTCTATTCAGAAGACCATCGTATTGAAGGTTGCACTCGCTGTAGCGCAACGTGGGATATTAACTTAAAGGCGCACACCATGACGCGCACAGAAAGGAGCGTATGAGTAGATACTATATCCACCCCCACCAGATAGTGACCGTCTACCGGTACACCAAAGAAGGGCTGCGACCACCAGGTATAGCTGAGAAGACCGAGATGCCTCTGAGTGCCGTGAAGTCAGTCCTGCGGGTTCTCCCTATCTACCTATCGGGCAAGGCCAAAGACCAGCTGCGCCGTAGCAAGAACTACCGACAGGCCCTCAAGCTCCTCAAGCAGGAGACCCTGCAACCAAAGCCGCTCAAGGCTCCCCAGAAGCTCCAGGCCGGCTCCCACGTTGCCACCCTACGAGAAGCCTATACCAACCTGGAAAAGGCTATGCAGGGCTACGCACAGGGCGAGCTGGCCCAGAAGCAGGCAGCGCTTATCAAGGAGAACGAGGAACTGAAGAGACAGGTAGTCGAGCTCTCCGACCGCCTCTATAAGCTAGAGGTACAGCAGACGAGGAGCTGGATAGACGAGCTAGAGGAGGATGACCGATGAGCACGTTACTCCAACTTATACTCCCAGCTCTGAACCTCGCTTTCGTTGCCCTCGTGGCCGCCGGCAAGGTGAAGGTGAACTGGTTCCCTAGGCCTTCACGCCAGCAACAAAGTGCAGTCGCCGAGGTGGTTGCACCAACAGTTGAGAAGAGGAAACGCGGCCGGCCGAGGAAGACCAAGACGCACTACCTGTACCTACCCCAAACACTCAGCCAGAGCGAGCTGGCTAAAGCTACGGGCTTCTTTGTAGACTATGAGGACCAAGCAGGGGACAAGGTAGTGTTGCACGTCACCGCACCGAGCGGCTCGGAAGAGACTATCGAGGTTCCCTACCGGGTCCGCTGGGACGACCAGGTCAAGGAGCGGTTTTCACGGCAGTTGGGAGGGTGGGTGTAGGAAGATACGAGATAATTACCTACGAGTACCTTTCTTGCTGCTCATATGTGGGGTATTTGTGCTAATCGTCACTTCTGTATTTCGTCCAAGGCGTATTACTGCGCCTTTAGGAAGGAGTACTGGCTTGAACTTCTCTATTCTTTTACCATTAATAAAAGTGCCATTCAATGAGCCTAAATCCGATATATACACTTTGTTGCCCTTGTAAACAACTTCTAAATGCCTTGGGGATATAAACGGGTCGCCTTTTATTGTTACAATGTCTACACCTGCTATTGACCTGCCTATTGTACAAGGTAAAGCAACATTCCATTCCCTCTGTTGAGGAAAGGAGGATGTCTTTACCACCTTTATTTGAGCAACAACACTCTTTTGCTTGGCAATATCTTTTCGCGGAATAGTGGTTTTAGGTGTCGAATAAGGGCGTATAACATCCCTTGGGCGCATAACACGCGTCGGCCCACTTATTAATCTAGTAGTTCGGGGGACAAGCCATAGCAGCACGGCAATTACTACTCCTAATATAGTAATACCTCCCAAATTCTGCTGCGATTCTCCTCCGCCAACAATGAGTACAACAATAAATAATATCAAAACAATTGCTATTGCTGAACCAGAAAAGTTATGCATAGTAACTGTCTCATTTCGCGGATCCCTCCTTAATGAAAGGGTTCTGTTTCTTCTTGTTATCCTTCCACTTATAGAACCAAAACTAATGGAGGGAGTTATACGTGTAGCAGTTCTTGCAGGCGGATGATTTTGTGCAATAATGCGCCAGGTAGCTTTTTGGTTGCTAAGTAGGTCACCAAAAAGTTTCATCCTGTACACAATTCTTCGTCTCTTGGAATTGTAAAACGCAAATTCTTGCGAAATATTGAACGCCAACTGAAGCCCAGAAACACTTATTAGGAAATACGTGCTTCCCCATGCAGCACCAATAAGTGTAATCTGGCTAGCGGGAACATTGAGCCTGGTAGAAATGTCTGCAATAAGCTCGTCGATATCTTGCCTCTCGATGAGTTCTTGGCTAACGTATATTTGCACTTTAGTGGAAGGACTACAAGAGGGCAGCTTGCTTAAAAGCTTACTCAGGAAATCATCTTCCCGTACAGTTAGCATAGCTTTCACAAGACAAGGTATCTTTCCTATCCGCTCGCAGTGCCGTATGAGCTCACGAGCAAAGTCATTTTTTTGCTCCTGTGGAAACCCGTCAATTTCAAAGCCCAAGTCGAAGACAAGGTCTTTCAGTTCAGACAGGCTAAACTGCTTGATTAGAAACGCTCTGAGTTGTGCTCGGTCGTCGCTGGCGAAGGTCATAGTGCTACCAGGGCAAACAGGAAGCTACAGCGCATTCTAACATAGACCCGCAAGAAACTACGGGCTTTGGCGATCGAGGTGTCAGGGAGGGAGTGCTCATACTCCCTTTGCTAACGAGAGTAAATTTACGAAATTTTTACTTGACACTACACCTATAATCTCTAAATATGTAACAGAGTTTCCGGACGCAAAAGCGGAAATACTGATAGTGTCTACTGGCTATAATTCTCGTCTCCACTTCTACGGAGTAAAACCATGTCAGACAACAGCCTAACTTTCACGGGAATGATTAAGCAGACAAGTAATAACGCCGGCAATGATGCTTCTGAGTTTTTGGAGCCATATGTTGCTTCACAAGATTTAGTAGAGGCCGTTAATCTAGCAATCTTTTTAAGACGCCCTTTGCTGCTGGAGGGTGAGCCGGGATGTGGCAAAACAAGGCTGGCTCATGCAGTGGCTTCCGAACTGGATTTACCCTTTTACCAGTGGGACATACGGAGTAGGAGTCGGGTTGAGGATGGTTTATATACTTATGACGCTCTTCGAAGATTACATGATGCACAGATGATGGCAGTACAAGATAATAATGCGTTAGACGCCTCAAAGTATATAGGTTTCGGCCCCCTTGGCAAAGCATTTATGGATCGTGACCGCCCCGCCGTTGTCCTAATCGATGAGATCGACAGAGCAGACGTAGATTTCGCCAGTGACTTGATCGCAACTCTAGATACACCGTGGGGGTTTTTGATTACAGAAATTGGTCAGATAATACGGGCTGCTCATCCACCAGTCATTATTATAACGAATAACCAAACAAAGAACAATTTAGATGAGACATTTATACGTCGCTGTGTGTATCACTTTATCAAATTCCCCGACAAACAACAAGCTAAAGAAATTGCGAAACTGCATCGGGCGCAAACATCACTACCCGACAATCTTTTAGAGGTGGCAATTAACCGATTTTTGGAGCTCCGAAATAACAGTGAACTACGGCAAAAGCCGGGAATGCGTGAGTTTTTAGATTGGCTAGCTCTGCTTCATACTTTTGGCACAGAACCTTACTCCGCTGAGAAACTACTAGAGGATGGTGTAATGCCTTATCAAGAAGCAATACTCAAAATCACCAAAACCTTTAGTTCTACAAAAACAGGAGAATTACAACAAGACACGGAGAGGAAATTATTGATCGAATTGCGCAAGGCTGTCACTTCTTACTTTAGCATTGAAGAGTTGCGTACACTGTGTTTTGATTTGGGAATAAGTTATGACACACTAACCGGGGAAGGAAATGACGCAAAAGTAAGGGAGTTAGTTGCTTATTTCCACCGACGTGGTAGAGTCCGCGAGTTAATCGAGTTTATCAAAATAGAACGTCCAGAAATTCAACTTGGATAACAATAAAACGGGCGCATTACCTGCCTTCACTCCAACTAACTCGTTTGCTGGGTCGTTGTTAGGAAAAACCAAGTCCTCTCTCCCGAAGCGACACCCACTTGCCTTTACTTACCACCAGGTGGTCGAGCACATCAACGTCAAGAAGCTTCCCTGACTCCACTATCTGCCGCGTTACCAAGATATCCTCAGGACTGGGCGTTGCGTCGCCGCTGGGATGATTGTGCGCTACGATCACCGCCACGGCGTTCTGCTTCACCGCTTCTCTGAACACCTCTGCTATTCGTACCTGGGCCATATTCACTGACCCTCGGTAGACCAGGTGCATCCCCAAGACATAGTTCTTGGTGTTGAGCGCCATCGTGTAGAACTCCTCCTGGTCCCGCTCCCCAAGCATCGCCATAAACACCCCCGCGGCGTCTCGAGGTGAGCGTATCTGCTCGCGCCCGACTGGACGCAATACTTCTGATACTGCCCACATCAGAGCTCGTACCGCCTGTGGTGGCCTGTCGGTCTTCATAGCCTCCCGTACCTCGCGGCCGTCAGCAACCACTCTCCTGAGCTCTGCAAGGTCTACAAAGGGCTCCAGGGCCTCGTGAAGCCGCTCTACGTCTTGTGGAGTGTACAGACGCCTAGGAGGGCGGAGAGCGCCTTCAGTATCAAATCCGTGTTGTTCATAGATGAGCGGTGATTCCTTGCTGCGAGCCATCCTTCCCTTGTACCTTATTGCAAAAGCACGGTCAATGCGTTAAGACGGAAGGATGTCCCTTGAGGGTGAGTACTACCAGACCGACTTCTTCCACCTCCTCCCTGGCTCCGCTGGCGGCCGAGCACTGCGCGACCAGAAGGGCAGTGACCACTTCTCGCGGATAGCCAAGGCAGCTGCAGAGCGACGTACCCGAGAAGAGCGCAGACAGATAGCCCTCAAGGGTGCCAAAGAGAAGCGTCGCCGGCGCCTGCATCTTCCCCACATCCACGTCATCGAGACCTCCTATATACGGGTGGTTGAGAAAGTCATACCCTACTGGCGACCACCCAAAGGGAAACGCCCTCGCAAGCTTCCGGAGTTTGTGCGTTTCGAACTGGAGGTCGTTGAAGCCCCACCCAAAGAACCCCAAACGCGTTACTTCGTCCTCGAAGAATGCAACCGTTACAGCACTTGATACACTCTGTCATAGTAAGTTCCAGTTGACCAAGCATGCCAAAATATGACACTATGGAATCATTATTGTTACACGAAACCTATGACCAAAACCCCCAATCTGCATGCATTTAAACTAGAGGCAGCAACAGATAAACTCAAAGAGTACATCAAAGACCTCGTCACCAATGAACAAATCCTCCTCCGTCTCACCAAGGAAGGGGGCACCAATACCCCACCCATTACTATCACCCTATACGTGTGTGACCACCCACCACTGACCACCTCCAAAGTTTTACAAAGCAGACCTCTCGAAGTATGCTAATCACATGGAACCAAGTTACAAAGTCTGGCTTGATAGAGGTGGCAATATCGGAGTGCAATGCCTCTCTTGTGGCCGTACCTTCTGGACAGGTCAGGAATCGATCGCCTTCCCCTGTGACAACTGCCAAGCTATCCGTGACCAAAACACGCTACAGACCCAGCGGACCAACTATCAACCAGACGGCAATGAACCAGCCCCCTTCCCCCTTTCACAGCCACCACAATTAGACGACCAGGGACAGGAAGTAACAGTATAGGAGACCTATGGACTTGCATGCAGTACAGAAATTCTTCGACACATCAGGGCCAGCTGGTGTAATGGCTATTGGCCTACTCTACGGTCTGAGCATTGTCTGGAAGAAGTATAACGAGGAACGTCAGAAAACTGACGCAATCCAAGAAGCCCGTGTGAAGGACAGCAAGGAACGGGAAGACAAACTCTTCGTTGCACTACAAATAACAACAGATGAATTACAAGCGGTCCGTATTACTATGGATAAGAAACATGCCAAAAATGAAAGTTAAGACGAGACGAAACTTCGAAGATGAAGAGCGACAAATAGAGGAACGTAAACAACGCTCCTCAGAAGCGCTGCGTAAATTGCAAAGGATAGCTAAAAGAAATTAACAACTAAAGGGAGACAACCTATGGACCATAAAGATTTTATTTCCGGCAAGTCAGTCTGGATATGGAGACTTGCACAGTGTCTCAACGGAGACATCGATGCAATTATAAAGAAGTGCAAGGACTACGACCTCTCATCAGTCCTCATAAAGAATGGTGACGGTGCCAATCTCTGGACACAGTTAACTCGTGAGATAGTAAAGAAGTTCCAAGACAACGACATCAAAGTATACGCCTGGGCCTACAATTACGGTCTCGACCCAGTCGGCGAAGCAAACGTTGCAATTCACAACTTAGACCTCGGCGTCAATGGATTTATCTTCGATGCAGAAGTAGAGTTTCGTGATGTACCAGACCCTACCCACTCAGCTGAGACGATGCTTCAAGCAGTGCGTGCCCGGTATCCTGATGCGTTCCTTGCCTATACGCCCCTCGCTATCATCGACTACCACACCAAGTTCCCCTACGTGATCTTTGGGAAGTACTGTGACGCTGCAATGCCACAAGTCTACTATGGTCTATGGACAAGCAAAGCGCAGTCGCCTGTTGAAGGTATGCGCTGGATGCGTGACAACTGGAACCGCTGGCATGAGAACTGGAAAGCCAACGGCGCAGCAGATAGTGTGAAGCCGATCATACCCATTGCCCAAGCCTATGACGAATACAAGATACAACCGCCTTATATCCTGAAGCCCTCAGATATCTACGCCTTCACAGAGGAGGCCAGGGAATACAAGGCAGTCTCCTTCTATTCGTTTCAACACATCTTGCGAGACGACTGCTGGGAAGCAATCAGGGATGCGCAGCTAAGTGCACCGACAACGGTCACTGCAGTCGAGGAGGAACCAGCTGCTGTCGTAGCTGGTGAAGAGCCTGTGGTAGCGCCGGCCCCAGAGCGAGTCGAGGAACCAGTAGCGCCCGTAGTCGAGCCGCCTGCTCCTCCAGTACGAACGTCAAACACCTACCTGGAGTACATCAACGGAGTAGCGGTGACGATCACCGAGCCAGAGGTTGCACCTGCAGAGCCCGCCCAGGCGGTCGTAGAGGAGTCAAGCGTAGCACCCGGTGAGAAGCCTCAGAAGGTTCAGGTAACCCCAGAGCTACCGGCCAATATCGCTATACCTACAAACGAGAAGACGACCGTCACCTTCAAGCCAAGCAAGGACGGCTCGGCTATGCAGATGGTCGTGCACCCAAGTAAGACTCACCTTGAGTACTTCTTGGAGTTTATTGGATTTGTAGCATCACTATTAAAAGTAAAGAAATAAGGAGAAATCTATGAACGACCCCATGACACAATTACAGTTATTCAACCTCACCCAGTACGCTGGTATTGCTGGCGCACCTGCTATCGAACAGGCTGTGCAGTATCTCAAGGAGCAGTGGAAATTACCAGTTAAGTTAGCGCCAGTTGCAGCACTTGTACTCGGTGTTCTATTAAACGTAGCTATCGCTGCCTATGTTGGCAACTCTCTCCAAGACGCAGTGCTCATTGGCCTTATGACCGGGGCCGCTGCATCGAGTTGGTACATCGTGAGTAAATAATAGAAGTGTTACTATAGACATGCCCCCGCAGTCCCTCTCCACATAACCTGTGGGGGTTTGCTTTTAGATGGTATTGTCGTCCGTGCTTCTTTCTTTTTGATCCCAGTAGCCCCTCACATAATAGTAATGATCAATACCATCTAAAAGCTTTTGAAATTGCACTAGATATTGTGCTGTAAGGCGATATTTTCTGACAATCTCTTCTCGTGGTTTCTTCACAATACATTCAATAAAGCCCAGCATTCGCAAATGTTCTAGTCGATAAAAGAGTTCGCTCTCTCCGTAAATATTAAATTCTTTAATCAACGTATCATACAACAGACTTTCGCCAACACGCCCCTCGAAGAACTCCAGTATCTTGCGCTGCGCTGAGCTAATGATCAGTTTCCTTTCAGCATAACCCAAACTAAGCTCATCTGGGACACATACTTTCCCATAATCATCTTCCGCTGTGTTCTTGCTCTTTACATTACTTCCAGCAAGGTTTAGGTCAGGACGTTCACTTTGAAGAGCAGTGACAAGTTCGTCCATTCTATTATGACGATCACAATGTGAAATAAGCTCCCGTGCCTTATCAAGTTTGCTGTTTCCTGGAAGGGCGTCGTAGTCAATGGAGAGGTCAAATGCGAGGGATTTAAGTTCACCCTCGTTTAGAACATTCATAAGAGTACGACGGAGGATTGCGCGGAAATTAGGAGTGTCGCTCATAGCTTTGTCATCCTAGAGGCTTTGTACTGTTCCTAGTGGCTGCCAAGCCGAATCATAGCACAGGTGTCAACCACGACCAAGTGCGAACACGACTTACTTTTTGATAAACTGCTTGAAGTATGACCCAAGAAAGCTTTTGGACTTTACTGCCGGACGCCTCACGGTTATTGTTTTGGGCTTCGGTGCTGTTCGCTTTAATCGGAGTTCTCTGTCTTTCAGTGCTCTATATTGCATCGGTGTTCGCTCTCCACTAGGGAGGAAGTGCACCTGGCGGTGACACGTCCGACAGAGATATACCATGTAGGTGTGTAAATATCGCATGATTTTACCCTTGTCTCCCCTATACTTTCTCTTTAGCTCTGCTAGGGACAGGAACTTGTACGACCGCTTGTGTAGTACCAGGTGTTTCCTAGCACCACAGATACCGCACTCATAGCTCTTTCGGTTCTCGTAGAAGTATTGGTTTAAGCCTCGCCATTCCGGACCAACGAGGTATTGGTCATATTCGTCGTAATTAAGCTCTGTGTAATACATAGCGTCATTGTAAGCGAAAGTGTACGAATTGACTAAACTCTGCTAATGTATGCATATAACCTACAAAATATAGGAGTAGACCTATGACCAGACTAACGTTCCTCGAATTCTTCTCAAAGTGGAATGGAAAATTAGTAGACCTCGACGGATTCCCAAAGAACCAGAAATACCAGTGCCTCGACTTGGCCCACCTCTATCACATAGAGTGTCTGGGTCTGACAGATAGAACAATCCTTGCAGCACCAATAGCCAAAGAGGTATACACCCGTTTCCCCAACATCAAAGGCTCTGAATACTTCACCAAGATACCGAATATGTGGTGGACTATACCAAAACAAGGTGATTACGTGATTTGGCGTGAGCCGTTTGGCCCTTATAAGGACGACAAGGGAGTGCAACGGTACGCAGGGCATATTGCCATCATCAACGAAGCAAACATGCGACGTTTTAGCAGTTTCGACCAAAATTACGCCGACAGGACTGGTGGTATAGAATGCCGACTAGTCGAGCACGACTATCGTGGAGTAATGGGCTTCCTCCGATTCAAGGGGACACTTAAATGACCGCTCGCAGACTAGAGCACCTTATCATTTTTACCGGTATAGCACTTATAGGAGTGATACTACTTGGCGCATTATTTGGACACAGTCTTGTATGGTAAGGAGTCCTACATTGAAGATACAAAAGCGTATAAACGAAGAGAGTACCCAGGACATCTATATTCTGTTTGTGGGACATACAGAGGCGATGGAAGCCCTTGAGCGGATGACGCCAATGGAGAAAGCGATGGTGCACGACCTCCAGGGCTCAGAGAAGGTATCGACCATCTTGCGGGTGCTCACAATATGGGCAGAACGTATCGAGGAGGGCAGTTATGACATACTCCCCAAAGGATAATAGTTTACGAGCCAAATATGGAAAATACGTTGCTGATATCGACGTCTCCCAACGGCTCTATGCCTGTAACTTCCCGCAAGACTGCATGTTTTATTGGTACGCAAACCCGCACACTGGTGCGCTTATTCTGTGTAGTGGGGACATGCCCTATTACGGCGATCCGCGCCATCGGTTTGGAGCTCCGACAGCCTCCGAGGTCAAAGAAGCCTTCCCTGCTGAAGTTTGGATTTCGACCAAGAACAATTCTCTTCACCGGATGAAAGGGCTGTTCCACTTCTCCAAGTACGGTGCTCGGCACATCGTATCTCTGATGGTCACCTCAGAGCAGACAAAGCAGGTCTACGAGTTTCACCGCGAAGAGAGCGACAACGAAGCCAATGCCTGTGGTGCAATGCTTGCCTATATCCACGAAAACAATATGATTGTCTAGCGCTTTTTGACAGTCTCTTGTCTAACCCTGTACCATAAGCATGAGGAGTTTTCCTCCCTATGGCTACATCTTCACCCCTGCGGTTCACTCGACCCACTCAAGCAGACCACCACCAAGCCCTCACCGTCTACTCCCTCACAGTAGCTATGCTCTTCCTTGGAGCGCAGCTAGTACAAGCCCCACCAACGATTCCTACCCCCCAAGTTTTGGGTGCCTTCATCGGCCCCTCAGCGTCTCCTATGGCCACACCAGAGCCTAGCCCAAGCCCTACACCCTCCCCAACTCCTGAACCAACTCTGGAGCCCGCAGAGGTAGCCAAACTCATAGCCCAGCGACCGGCCGTGGAGAAGTACATCAAGACAATCTTCCCCGACGACTGGAAGGTTGCTATTGCGATTGCCTCAAAGGAGTCAGGCACGGTTGACCCCGCCACCAAACAGTTCTATTACGACACCAACGCAGAGAACCGCTCAGGCGTAGAAACAAGTATTGGGCTCTTTCAGATTAACTTGAAGTCGGCAGACACGCTGGTACATTTTCACCGTATACCAGGAGAGTCATTGAATGAGAAAATAACGTGGCTCAAGAACCCTTACAACAACGCCTTGTATGCATTCTGGATTTATACTCACTCAGGCTGGTATCCTTGGTCGAGCTACAGCAGTGGCGATTATCTAAAGTTTATGAAATAAGGAGGCACATGGAGCAATTTGAAACAGTCTATAAGAATGGCAGATACCAGACCTTTAATAAGAAAGGCCAACCACTCGACGTGCTCTGGTACAAACACCAATGCCTCAACTGCGGCACCAAACTCTACACGCAGGAGCGCACCTTCTGTGATATCTGTAACCCCAAAAAGAAGTGATACAGTAAGTTCTAGTTGATATCTACAAACGGTTAGGATAGAATCAATGTATAGTACTCGGTCATCAGAAAAGTAGGATATACCAATGAAGGCCCTGGGGCACCACGGCAGGGTAAAAGGGTCTTCTTTTGTGTATCGTACAAGTAGTATCCAGTTAAGGGGTACAGGTGGTACTCGGACAGCGCCTGTATCTCTTAAATGGGTAGTACAAATAAATAACCAGGACACTATGACCACTTTCACAGTAGCGGGTTCATATCACGAGTATTTTGACTTCCTACAAAAGAAAGGGTTACCCCGCGATACAAAAGAATACACTTTCTTCTCAGACCCTACCCATCTTAGAAGTCTCTCCAACGTGCGTATACTATGTGTAGGTGAATACTTTTACAAAAGCCCTGTCTATAAGTACCAATACATCTCCTACTATAAACAGCAACACGGCATCCGGTTTGTAAATCAATTCAACCAAGAGGTCTAAATACAGAAAATCCGCTACATGAGGAAATGCAACGGACTTCTTATATGGGCATTATAACAAATTAGGTATATAATAGCAACAAGGAGGCCCTTTATCTATGACTAATTATCTTCTTGCTCTTATTCTCCTGGCTCTCTGTCTTGGTGGTGTGCCACTTGATGCGAAAGTAAAACAGGTTATCTACGTGGCTTTGGCTATCGTGGGTATCTTTATAGCTCTGACCGGTGCCGTTCCCTCTGTAGGATAGTTATTTGGGGATGGTGTAGGAACTCTGCTTGTATTTGATGATATCCTCGCCCAATACTTTGAAGTACTTGGCACCGGTCACACAAGCGTTACGAGCTCTCAGTTTTCCATACTTTATAAGCCGCAAGATATAGCGGTAGTCTCCCTTGTTCCGTGTGTTGGTAATTATGCCGTATAAGGCAATCTCTTTTGGGCTGTATTCGCGTTCTGGGTCGATATTCATTTACTCATTTTAAGCCCAGACCGTAGGCTGGTCAAACATACTTATGCAGAGTTAGTGATACTCCTGCGAACAGGTAGTTGTATAGTGTTGATATAATAGTAATTAGGCCGGCAATAGCCTGTAGCTGCTCCCTTCCTAGTTCATCTATACCGAACTACGGCAGGAGTCCGACATAGCCCGTTGGACTCAGTCTCCTTAGTCCTGGGGCACATCAGGACTTCGTATATACTGATATTCGAGGCGTGCGGGCAGCCAGGCGCCTTTTAAGACTGCTTGCGGGTGAATGTTTCAATGAAAGCATGTTTCTCTGCTCTATCCTTTGTCGCAATTGTCCACACAGGACCGTGAAGTACGTCTGGCCGTTGCGAGGTGTAAAACAGCACATCGGTCTCACTGCCACTCTCATAGGTAACTCGCTGCCACCGCCCGTAGATGATGGGCTTTACTAGTTCTGCATGCACCGCAAACCAAAAGCGTCCCTTTGCTCCTACCCGCTCGCTTGCCTCAATCAGGCGTTCCATACGGCGTTGACTCGTAGTCACACTGAGTACGCGAGCATTCGGTGTGCCGTATCGAGCCTGAAGGTATGTTTGTCCTGTTGTCTTGTTCTTGGCGTAGAAGTATTGGATATAGGTATCAATCTTCCTTCCCCAGGTACGATAGCTCTCGTCACTACTCATTGCCGTCTCAGTGCCGCGATCAATCTCTACGAAGTGATGCCGTTCTTGGCCGTCCTGACTACGCAGAAGAAAGTAGGCATCAGGGTTTAACGTCACGTCTTTTGTGGACCCATCTATGAACTGATAAGTAATCTTGTCTTCGCTGTGAGCGTGAGCGAGGGCTAGTTCGTCCCGCCACGTCACAAGCTCAATCCCCGGTGTCTCCTCAACAGCCCGCTCGATAGCCAAGCGCACATCATTCGTCATAATAAGGTGCTCGATGTAATTTGCCCGTAAGCGGGTATCGAGCTTACGCCAACCCAACTCTTCAACAGTACACTCGAAGTGCTCGCATAGGACATCGGCTCCCTGCGGGGTGAGCGAGTAGAGATAGGGCTTCTTACCTTCTCTGAGTAGTTGATACCGCTCGATGCGCTTGACGAGGCCTGCATCTTTATACTGCTTCAGCCGCCGCTCACAGTTGGAGTGCACCATCAGCCGTGGGCCTTTCCCTTCTGGAAGTCTATCTGAACGAGTAGGCACCACAGGGATGCTGTCATAGCGCCGCCAAGATACCTGCTGTGAGGTCAAAGCACCGCACTGTGCAATGTCGCGCAGGATGTAATAGTCGCGCTGTATTAAATCGAGGGTCTGCTTCTTAACAGAGGTCATCTTCATTCTCCGGTAACTCAAGTTTATCACCTGTAACAACAGGCGGTGGGTTAAGGGGTGGTTTCGTTGGTTTCTGTGGTGGTGCTTTCCTCGGAGGGGTAGTGTTCGCCGAGGTGGTTGATGATGGAGTAATAGGGCGAACTGGAACACTCGTCGCTGGCTTCTGGGCCAACTCGTCAGTCATCGTCTCAATGTCGTGGATAATCTCGCCTTCGGGTTGGAAGTATTTCTGAATATACGCCCGCTCCAGTTGAGCAAGTCGTTGAGTGTCAACGTCCCCAGCAATATCGAGGGTTACTAGTTTGCGGATACTACCATCAGGCAACTGCACGAAGGCTTCTTGAGGGCCAAGTTCCATAATGGCACGAGCATGCAGAATCATCTGCTCGGCCTCGCTGAAGTAGACGGTGCGCTGGCCGTTTACTGAGTAGGGGTTCCCCGTCCGCTCCTTAACGCGGTACGGGTCGTAAGGGAACCCCATATTTCGGACATTGACAAGAGCATCCTCATACCCCGTCTTGAAGGTCACTTTTGTAGCGCATTGGGACAACGCCGCATTAAGTTCGTCGGAAAGCTGGGCGCCATACTGGTGAGCAACCCAGACGGCAACGCCGGCCTTGCGGGCCTCGGCAAACATACTCTCAAGAGCCTTGCCTGACTGAAAGACAAACTCCTCCACCTCATCGATAATCAGGACATAGGGTGGGGCTCCCTCTGCTGGCCGGTACCGCTTCGCTGTCTGCTCGAAGTGCTGGGTGAAGAGTGCCCCAAGGAGCGCCTTGGCGTTCTGGTCGGCGAGAGCCAGGTTCAAAAGAACAGAGCGCCCTGTCTTCAGCAACTGCTCAACATCTAAAAGGTTTCCCCGTTGGGCCAAGGGGTAGCGCACCAGAGGTGAGGCCGCAAGGCGATTTACTCGCTTGATGGACGTATCAACAATATCTGGCATCTTGATCGTGCCATCGGTGGCCTTGCGTGGCGCAAGTTTCATGGTCTCAAATTGCTCTTTGACGTGCCAGTCCTTCACACCCTCTGCAAGGACCGTGAACATATCGGGTTTACTGTAGAAACGAGTGAAGTAGGGGATAAAGGGAAGTTTATGCTCAGCAAGCATATAGGCACCAAGGTACACAAACGAATCGATGTTGACTGCGCTCCCGTCCTGCAATTCAGGCCAGATGCGCTTAAACCCTTCGAGCACCACACTCGCAGCGGCGTGGGCATCGTAGTTGCCCGAGAGCACGTTCATCGGGAAATAACGCTGCTCCTCGTGCGCTCGCTGGATGTCCAGGTACATCACCCAGTCCATTGCGGTCGGGTAGGTGTCAAAGTACCCCGTAGATAACAGGATTGAGAGCACCTGGCGTGCAAGATTTCCAGCAGGGTCAAGGAGGGCTACGCCGACCCCCTGATGCATCAGCGATGCGGCAAGGTAAGCAAGAAACGACGACTTCCCCTGACCGGTTAGGCCCCTGAAACTGGTATGGGTGACGCGAGATGGGGGGAGTCCGATATACTCCCCTTCCACCTCTGCACGCTCACCAAGCACAATGAGCTTGTCCACTGCGTGCTCCTACGGCAACAGCCTCTGGGCGCGACCCGCGTTGACGGTCTTGGTGTAGTTGATGATTTGTTCGGCGGTTAGCTTGCCCACCGGCACCGGGGGCGGCGGTGGAAACTTGCGCTTCGTCCACCAGTCTAGGGCGACTGAGGCAAGGGCGAAAAGAGCAAAGGCGTACTGTAGGAAGATCCACCCGAGGTGCTCAGTGAACGGGTTCGCAAACGGCACGAGCGCCACTGCAAACATTCCTGCACCGATAATGAGGAGCATACGGTAGAGGTGTTGGTGCGGTCCCGGCGTAAAGGCTCGTTCCTTGTAGAGATGAAAGAGATAGACGCAGACCGCCCAGAAGAACCGCGCCAGGACGTAGAGCACCAGGAGCGCGAGCAGCATAACGAAGGTATGCTCAGAAGCTCGGGCGAACGCTCCGGCCAACTGCAGAATGATGTGCATCTCGTGCTTATCGTCAGGGTCGGGCACAACAGGCAGGCTCATCGCTTAATCTCCTTTCAGAAGTGGCGTTGAGAGCGGTGCGGGGCGCTCAGAGACACCCGACTGTGCAAATAGCGCCTCAGCCTCCGACTGGCCGGTCTTGTAGCGGTCGGCGATCATGTCCGAGGCGACAAGGGCTCGCAGACCCTCCTCGTAGAGCGGTGAGCCTTTCTGTGCCGTCGTGTACCACTTGCCGAGCCCGTAGAGGGTCGAGACATAGAGGCGGGTCACGTCTCGGTCGGTAGTGGGGTTGAACGCGCCACTCTCCAGTGCCGTCTCAATGGCCACCTTGGCGAGCGGGAACTGACTGCTGGCCTGGGCCCGCCTGGCCACCTCCAGGGGCGTGTCGAGGGTAATGCCCGCCCCCTTGGCCCGCTCCACAAGCGAGAGGTAGGTATCGACCAGGTGCTGGTGTTGTGTGCGGTCGAGCGGCTCAAAGGGTGTGCTCTCGATGTCCTTCAAGCCCGCCGTCACGATGTAGCCGGTGAGTACCCGGCGCTGCTCCTCACGGATGCCAGGGACCGCCAGGGCTCCTTCAGCGGTGGCAATCGCCGTCTGGTAGTCACCCTTGCCGATGAGCGCCTCAATCAGCGCAACTTGGGACGCAAGGTCCGGCCCTGCTGGTGTCGGCACTGCCGTTGGTACTGCTGTCGGTATTGCGGTTACTGGGAGTGGCGTGGGGGAGACAACGGCTGCCTCCCCACCCCGCGGCCACACCAGGAACACGACGAGCGCTACTACACCAAGAGTCCCGAGAGCAAAAAGCGGCGTTGAAGACTGCGGCGGCGTGTCTTGGGTGGTCTTCTGAGGACGCTGGGCGGTAGCAATCCAAGCGTCCTTCCGTTCATCATCGAGCGCCATACCACCTCCTAGAACTTGTCTCGATCGTCAGCCATCACCACCACGCCGTTGGTGTGCGGAAAGACGGGGGCGGGTGGCACCTTGGGTGCGACGGGTGTGGCTCCTGCGTCCTGGTTACCCCGCTTGCTTGGCACTTTCACGATCTCACTGAGCCGCTCGTGGGCTTCGGTGACGGGGCGAATGCGGATGACGATGAGCTGACAGCGCGGGTGCTCGGGGTCGATAGGTGGTGCCCAGACCGTGTAGATGCAGTCGTAGTTGGGTTGTGGGTGCAGGTGCGGCCGAGGAGTCTTCAGGTTCTCGTCGGCGCTCTTGCGCTGCTCCTCGATGTACTCAGACACGTCGCGCATGTCGTTGGGGTGGAGGGCTGCAAGCGCCAGGTCGTAGACCATTCGTTTCTCCTCGCCCACCGGCATGTCTAGGGAGACGATGGTGTCCTCCTTCTCGACGTACTCGATCAGCGTGCCGAGCTCGCTTTCAACCTGGTCGCGGTAGACGTAGTACCCGACAAGCTCCTCTGTGGGGTCAGCAGGGAGGCGGTGCGCTACCACCTCGCCCGTGATGTACTCGTAGCGGGCGATGCCACCACGCCGTTTGCTCGTGGCATTCTTGGCGATGTTGTTCAGGCGCGGGCTGGTTGGCGAGCGCAGGGAGGCTGTGGCGATGCCGAGGACGATGTGCGCCGTCACCTCGTCAAGCTCCTGCCACTCACTCTCCATCTGGTCGCTGACGATCCAGGAGTCCACCCCCGCCTGGTCGTAGAGCGGCTTGAGTTCTGCGAAGTAGTCACGCTGCACTTCCTTCTTCGGGAGGTTCACGACGCCGATGATGGGCGTCTCGGGCAAGAGCTCCTTGAGCTTCTGGGCGATGAACTCCTCACACTTGGCGTGGCCACCTAGCGAAGTCGGGTTGATGATGTCACCCGGCTTGGCCTTGGCTCGGCGCTGGTGGAGCGCAACGACCGCCTCGATGGCCTGCTCTAGTGGCACACTCCACTTGCCAAAGTGTTCCTCGACTTCCTCGGGGCTCATGTTGCCGAACCCGTCAGGGAAGTCCGGTGCGCCGGCGAAGATGGTGCGATCGCGGTAGGCGGGCGGCAGGCGGGCCTCGATGCGCTTGCGGGTGGCAACAGAGCAATCCCAGAACAAGACGCTGACGATGTAATCCGCAAGGCCTGCACGGTCAAGGGCTATGAGGATATCGAGGCCACGATTCACCCCGTAGGTGCCATTGCACGCGAGCATCGTGGTTCCCGTCACCGACATCGGCTCGCCAGTCTCACGGTCGAGTGGCGGTGGGATGAACCCCTGCTGCACCCAGAGGCACCCTTCGGGGAGCTGGCTCCTGAACTCGATGACCTTCTGGGCGTCCTCCTTGAGGACGACAATCCGACGCTTGCGCTTCTCCCACTCCTTGTAAGCGGCCGTGCCCGTCACCGCCGTGACACCTGCCCCGACGGCCCATGGGGCGAGGGTTGCCAGCATCTCTAGTCCGTTCACAACAGGCCTCCTTGCTGTAACTCCTGCTGGCAGGTCTGCTTTGGCGTCTGAGGTAGAAGCAGGAGCGGTAGGCGCGAGGATAGCAGTGTGAACGAGCGTACTGCAATCACGGAAGGGGGTGAAACTGGTACTCAGGTTGGTGTGTGAGTCAGCTAACAAGTGCAAAATCAACTCGCCTGTTCTACGGCAATTGAGTCATCTTCCTGCAATGTTTCAGCATTCTTTCAGGCTCTATACTTCAAATCGCACGACATTGCATCGTATTCAGCCGCACGTAGCACAAGGTGGCACTCTATGGAGCCTCCCCTTGAAGTCGAGACAAATCGGCAGATTGCAAAGCTCACCAAGCGGGAACTTGAGGCGCTCAAACTCGCTGCCGAGAATCCTGAGCTCGATAACGATGCCCTTGCAGAGGTGATGAGCGTCACTGGCCAGACGTACGACAACTACATGTCCCGGGTCTATGCTAAATTCGGCATCTCCCAGGACAAGCGGAAACGGTTCGTGGCTACTCGACTCTACGAGCAGCACGCCCAACTGAACCAACCACAGATTGTCGTAGACCAAACACCCTCAGAGCAAATTGAACTGGTAGAGCCGTTCAATGACCTCCACGGCCGCTTCATCGACCGCATCCGCACCCTGTACGCTGGCTTCGCCATCTGCCTCTTTGTCCCTATCCTCCTGCAACTGCTCCTGTGGAGCGAGCGAGAGGGGTTCTTGCAGGACTACTCGAACATCTATGCGCTTGTGCCGGCTGTCGGTGGGGTGCTCGTCTATCAACGCTTCAGGCATGCCCACGTCCACTTCGGCGTCACCCGCTACGGGCTAGCTAACGTCGCTCTGGTGAGTGCTGGCCTCCTTTTCTGGGCAGCTGGAGGGTTCATCTGGGTCGGCTTGACGGTCCTCGGTCGTGACCCCTTCCCCTCGTTGGCGGATATCGGCTACACACTGGGCATCCTGCTGATCGGCTGGGGTATCAAACGGATGTTCGCCTTGTCGTTTCGAGACTTCATCAAGCGTCTTCCCGTGCTTGCAGTGACGGCGGCGTTGGCCTTCGCGGGTCTTGTGGCAACCCTCTTGGCGCTGCGGGGGTGGGGGTTGAACCATGAGAAGGACCCGTGGAAGATGTTCTTTGACGTGTTCTACCCGACGGCTGACCTGGGCGTGCTCACTATGCTCTCCCTTGTCCTGAGCCGTGTAGACTACCACTCAAAACTAGGCCAGGGGGTGCGCTACCTCTTCTCAGGTATGGCAATCTACCTGCTTGCTGATACCGCCTTTAGTGTGACGACTACACTCCCAGAGGAATCCTGCTGGCACTTCTACAATGGCAACCTAGTAGATTTCCTTTTCATGTCGGCTTTCTGTGTCCTGTCGTTGGGGATGCTTCGACTACCCGTTGCACCCGAGGAGTCCTAAGAGCACTGCTCTTTCCACGGCAGACACCAGTACTACTAACCTGGTCCAGTCTGTCTACCGTATCTACCCTTAGTCGGACACCTCAAGCCACCCTGTTGCGGCCCACTTCCAGCCTCAGAGATTAAGCCCAGGGCGGGTGCTTCGTACTGCTTTTTGGTAACTGCGGGTCTGAAGCATAGGCGTAAGCAGAAGGGTACAGACTTTCTCTCCCGCTTTTCACACGCTGAGTGTAAAGTCTGGTGAAAACATACAAGTGATTAACGAGCGGAGAGTGCCGGTAAATCTCCGACACTTTCACGGTGCGTTGCCACGGGACCTCTGACGGGGTCAGTAGGGGCTGTTTACTGGGGCATTAGGGCAACAAAAAAGCCAGGGCTCCTCCTGGCTGATTTGCGGCTTAACGCCGGGGCTCGACGGGCGAGCGGGTTATGTAGTACTGGTATCCATTCAATCGAAACCGGATAATCTCACCGTGGGCACGCCTGTTCGGCTGACCCAAGTAGTCGTTTATCATCCTAGCAAGCGCCTCATTGGACGGGCTCTGCGGCGTGTTCCGTGTCATGTACCATCGAATATATTTGACTAGTCTAGCTAGCATTGGTCATCACCTCCTTTCTTCAGTTGTTGATGCAATTGATAAACTTCTCCTCTGAGAACTTTGGGTTTTCGGCTCGCAGCATTACCATCGTGAGCTCTACCGCACGGTAGAGCTCTGGTGCATCCTCAATCTTGGCAAGACCGAGCTCTAGACGGGTCTGGCGGTAGACGTTGGCAAGTTCGGCGTAGTGCCAGTTGTAGAGCCGCTCCAGTTCGCCTCTGAGCACATCGAGGGCCTCGTAGACGACCTGGGCGCGGGCTACCTCTCTCTGTGCCTCAACGATGACCTCGTGGTCTCCTGTGAGCGCTCTGGCGCCCTTCTGCCTGGCAATTGCCGTACGATACTGCTCGATCTTTTCCTGAGCGCATCTCTGGTAGTGCTGGGCGTATTCACGGCAAAGGTCTACAAACTGCGGTGTTGCCCTGATGCTGTGGGGTCCGGTGGTAATCATCGGTTTCATAAAGTGTCCTTTCTCAACTCACTTAGTTTCTAATCGTCGATGCTCGGTGTTCTCTCGCTCGGCTGCTATCTGGAGCAGGTACTGATAAGCTCTACTCAGCGCCTCGGTCTGCTCAGGACTAAAAGTTCGTCGTGGTTCCTGCCGCCCGACGGGGTGTGGTGCTGGTCGTTCTGTGGTTTCTTGTCGTTCTTTCGTATACTGTTTCCTCCTAACTAGCTAATAATTGGTCTCGTAGCGCTTCTAGGAACTGCTTGTGACGCTCATCATCTTCCTCACCCGGCCAGTCGTAGTGCACCAGGGTGAGAAAGTAGTCCAAGTCTTTACCAAGCATCTGCGCTTCTTCAATGGTCAACTCAATCGTCATTACGTATCACCTCCTTTCAAGAGGCTGACTATTAAAAGGGCGGGTTTCCTGTCCCCGCCTCAAGACTTACCTAAATAGGTATGCCAGCTTCTCGCGAAGCCAAGCCTGCCAACCAGGCACACGCCCTATCACCTGCTTGGGGTGCAGGGTCAGCCGCAAATGGTCGCCTGACCAGTCGTCGTAGTAGCGTCTGCACGCTCCGCAGACATAGAGCGATCCGTCGCCATCCTCGGCCAGATCGATAGTGGTGCTCCCGCAGATGCAGGGGCCTTCGTGGGGTATGATGTCGCTAACCATATATTCTCCTTTCAAGAACTAAATAATACCCACTCACAGTCTGCTTATAAAAACACCCTCTCGCATATCAATGCGTCAGAGGGTGCTGTTGAAGCAGGGGCCGACTGTAAACCCTACTACAATGGACCCCCAAGAAACTCGAAGAGCCATCGGCACAGTGCCTGATGGCTTCTTTGGGTCTTGGAGTATCCAATTATCCGAGCCGTAAAGTGGCTGAGTCTCCTAGTTGCTACAAACTGCCGGTAGTTGCCTCAAGAGGAGGGCCTGCGGTCTGTGTTTTGCCATAGGTGGCTCTCGTACTCTAGCATAGATAATGGCATTGTCAAGGGATTTCCACAAAATACAGTGGGAAGCTGGCCCACCAACCTCCCACGTCGATATACCTCTTACGCACCGTCGTATGACCGTAACGGAGGAACTTTAAGGGCGATAATGCCCACCATAATCATGGTTGCCAGGCCGCCCAGTGCAACGGACAATGGCCCTCCCAGAAGCCGCGCTGCAATACCGGCCTCAATCTCGCCGAGCTGCGGCCCGCCGGCAAAGAAGAGCATCCCTACTGCTGTCATACGGCCACGCATCTCATCTGGGGTAGTGAGTTGGCGGATGGTTTGCCGTACCACCATACTCACTGTATCGGCGGCACCGACACCGGCAAGCATCAGAACTGAGAGCCAGAAATTTGTTGAGAGCCCGAAGACCAGGGTGAAGAACCCATACATTACCACAGCTATGAGCAGGAGCGGTCCTTGTCGCGGGAGCCGAGCAACTCCAGCGAGTACCGTGCTGGCTATCACTGCTCCTGCCGATGGGGCAGCATACAGCAACCCAACCCCCTCAGGGCCGACCTTGAGGATGTCATTGGCAAAGAGCGGGAGCAGGACGGTTGCTGACCCAAGCAGTGTTGCAAGGAAGTCAAGGAGCATGGTGCTCCAGATGAGCGTGTTTCTGCGCACGAAGGCGAAGCCCTCTAGTGCAGCGCCCAGGCTCACTGGCCGTCGCTCTCCGATGACTGCCCTGACCCGCATCAGAAGAATCGCGATGATGACTGCCACAAACGAGACGGTATCAATCAGGTATACTGTTGAGACGCCGAAGGAGGCAATGATGAGACCGCCAATGCTCGGCCCCATGATCGTCGCTGCCTGCCAAGAGATGATGTTGAGACTGAGGGCAGAGGAGAGTTGTTCACGGGGCACCAGACTCGGTACAATGGCCTGACGAGCCGGGTTACCCAGCGTGCCAGCTGCTGATGACAGGGCGGTGATGGCGTAGATCCACCAAATGGTCACGATACCCAGAAAGCTCGCGATTGCCAGTGCCGCCGCACAGAGCATCATGGCAATCTGCGAAAAGAGCATCAACTTGCGCCGGTCAAGTGCATCAGCCAGGACACCGCTGCCGAGGGCCAGGAGTACCAACGGAACGAGACGGGCGACTCCGATGCCGCTTAAGGCAAGCGGGTTGCCGGTGAGTTCGTATACCTGCCAGGAGACGGCTACCACGTGCATCTGGGAGCCGGCTTGCGAGACGAAACTACCAAACCAGAGCAGGCTGAAATCTCGTGAGCGAAACGGTGCAAGCGGTGTTACCGTCCGTGCGACACTGGGTTCGGACTTGGTCATGGAGAGAGGTCTTCCTGTATAGCCATGCGACTCATGGACATTCTACGTGATGTGGAAGCGGAAGATGAGGGGAGTGGTGGCGTATGTTTGGATTTGCAACGTTGTTCAGCGCCGCCACCACCCTGCTGCCGATCTTCGCCGCCGACATCCTCGCCGTCGGCCCCCAGGGCCTCGGCCTGCTCTACGCCGCCCCCTCGGCCGGCGCCGTCGTCGCCAGCCTGGTCTGCTCGATCACCGGCCCCGGCCGGCGCCAGGGCCCGCTACTGCTCTGGGCCGTGGTCGCCTTCGGCCTGAGCACCATTGTCTTCGGCCTGTCCACCAGCTTCTGGCTGTCGCTGCTCGTGCTCGCCGTCAACGGCGCCGCCGATACGGTCAGCATGGTGGTGCGCGGCACCATCCGCAACCTGGAAACCCCCGACGAGCTGCGCGGGCGGATGGTCGCCGTCAACATGCTCTTCTTCGCCGGCGGGCCCCAGCTCGGCGAGATCGAGGCCGGCGTCGCCGCGCGCCTCCTCGGCACCCCCCTGTCGGTGGCCCTCGGCGGCCTCGCCTGCGTCCTCATGACCGGCGGCGTTGCCGCCACCACCCCTGAGCTACGCCGCTACCGCGACGGCAGCGACCGCCGCGCCGCAGCTCCCGCCGGCGCCCCCGCGGCCGCCGACTGACCGCGCTGGGTGTATCTGTTTCGGCTATCATGCCGATACACAGGTGTCGTTTCTTTCCACGAGCAGCACGAGGTGGTGCGATGAATGAGCGCGTGGCGATCGTGACCGGCGCGGGGAGCGGGATCGGGCGGGCGGTGGCCGAGCGGCTGGCCGGCGAGGGCTGCCGGGTGGCCGTGGTCGATTTGCCCACGGGCCAGGGCAGCGCCGTGGCCGCGGCGATCGATGGGCTGTTCGTAGGCGCCGACCTGTCGCGGCGCGCGGATTGCAGGCGCGTGGTGGACGAGACGGTGGAGCGCTTCGGGCGGGTCGACATCCTCGTGAACAACGCCGGCTTTCAGCATATCGACGCGATCGCCGAGTTCCCCGAGGACACCTGGGACACGATGATCGCGCTGATGCTGACCGCGCCCTTCCTGCTCACGCGCTACGCCTGGCCGGGCATGCAGGAGCGCGGCTGGGGCCGGGTCGTCAACATCGGGTCCGTCCACAGCCTGCGGGCCTCGCCCTTCAAGGCCGGCTATGTGTCGGCCAAGCACGGCCTGCTCGGCCTCACCCGCACGACGGCGCTGGAGGGCGGCGCCCACGGCATCACCTGCAACCTGATCGCCCCGGCCTATGTGCGCACGCCGCTGGTGGAGCACCAGATCGCCGACCAGGCCCGCACCCGCGGCATCCCGCCCGAGGACGTGGTGGCCAAGGTGATGCTGGAGCCCGCCGCCGTCAAGCGGCTGATCGAGCCGGCCGAGGTGGCCGAGCTCGTTCACTTCCTGTGCTCCGACGCCGCCGCGACCATGACCGGCTCGGTCTTCGAGATGGCCCTTGGATGGACGGCGCGCTAGTGGGGGAGTCCTGTGAGCATCCCCGTCACCATCGAGGAGATCGCCCGCCTGGCCGAGGTGTCCCGCTCGACCGTCTCGCGGGTGATCAACAACCACCCCAACGTGCGGCCCCAGGTGCGCGAGCGCGTGCTCCAGGTGATCCGCGAGCACGACTATGCCCCCAACGCCGCCGCGCGCTCGCTCGCCTCGGCCCGCTCGCGGGTGATCGGCGCCCTCATCCCGCGAAGCGCCGCCCAGATCTTCGCCGACCCTTTTTTCCCCCTGATGATCGCCGGCCTGAGCGAGAGCAGCGCCGCCAGCGGCTACTTCCTCATGCTCGCCATGATCACCAGCGAGCTGGAGCAGGGCTTTTATAACCAGGTGCTGCGCGGCCGCTATGTCGACGGCCTGATCATGCTGTCCAACGACATCGACGACCCGCTGCTGCCCCAGCTCCTGCGCGACCCGACGCCGCTCGTGCTGATCGGGCGCCACCCCTACCTCGACGGCCTGGCCTGGGTCGACGCCGAGAACCGCGACGGCGCCCAGCAGGCCGTCCGGCACCTGATCCGGCTCGGCCACCGCCGCGTCGCCACGATCACCGGCCCCCTGACGATGACGGCGGGACTCGACCGCCGCGACGGCTACCGCCACGCCCTCGCCGAGGCCGGCCTTCCCGCCGACCCCGCGCTTGCCGTCGAGGCCGACTTCACCGCCGAGGGCGGCTACCAGGCGATGCGGCGCCTGCTCGCCCTGCCCAACCACCCCCGGGCGATCTTCGCCGCCAGCGACACGATGGCCGTCGGCGCGATCCGCGCGATCCACGACGCCGCCCTGCGCGTCCCCGAGGATGTCGCGGTCGTCGGCTACGATGACCTGCCGATCGCCGCCGCGGCCACCCCGCCCCTGACCACGGTGCGCCAGCCGATCACCGAGATGGCCGCCGCCGCCGTCCGCGCCCTTATCGAGCAGATCGAGACGCCTCAGGCCCCCCGGCGCCCACTCCGCCTCCCCACCACTCTTGTCGTCCGCGACTCGTGCGGGGCGCGGCTTGCCGAACAGGCCTGAAGCTGGTGTACAATAAGGCCGCACCGCTATTGAGAGCGCTCCCAATACCGGCGGGCGCGGCAATCGGAAGAAATGAGGAGTGTATGAGCACAGCGCAGTTCCCCCCCGGCTTTGTCTGGGGCGCCGCGACGGCAGCCTACCAGATCGAGGGCGCCGTCGACGCGGACGGACGCGGCGAAAGCATCTGGGACCGCTTCAGCCACACCCCCGGCAAGACGCTCAACGGCGCCACCGGCGACGTCGCCTGTGACCACTACCACCGCTGGGCCGAGGACCTGGACCTGATGCGCGAGCTTGGCGTAGGCGCCTACCGCTTCAGCATCGCGTGGCCCCGCATCCTGCCCACGGGCCGCGGCGCCGTCAACCAGGCCGGGCTCGACTTCTACCGTCGCCTGGCCGAGGGCATGCTGGAGCGCGGGATCACCCCCTACGCGACCCTCTACCACTGGGACCTGCCCCAGGCCCTCCAGGACGCCGGCGGCTGGCCGGCTCGGGCCACGGCCGAGGCCTTCGCCGAGTACGCGGGGATCGTCGGACGGGCCCTGGGCGACGTGGTCAAGCACTGGATGACGATCAACGAGCCCTGGTGCGTGAGCGTTCTCAGCCACCAGATCGGCGAGCACGCCCCCGGCATGAAGGACCCGCGCCTCGCCATCGCCGCCGCCCACCACACCCTGCTCGCCCACGGCCTCGGCGTGCGCGAGCTGCGCCGCGAGGCCCCGGGCTGCGAGGCCGGGATCGTGCTCAACTACACCGCCGCCTTCCCCCACTCCGCCGACCCGGCCGACGTGGCCGCGGCCCGCCGCTTCGACGGCTTTTTCAACCGCTGGTTCACCGACCCGGTCTTCGGCATGGGCTACCCCGCCGACATGGTCGCCCTCTACGGCCAGGCCGGCTACCTGCCCCACGGCCTGAGCTTCGTCGAGCCGGGCGACATGGAAACCATCGCCGAGCCGACCGACTTCCTTGGCGTGAACTACTACACCCGTGGCGTGTTCACCGCCGGCGGCCCCGGCGAGCCCTGGCGCGAGCTCCAGTACGACACCCCGCGCACCGAGATGGGCTGGGAGATCTACCCGCAGGGGTTGTACGAGCTGCTGCTGCGCCTCCACACCCACTACGGAGCGCGCAAGCTGTTCGTCACCGAGAACGGCGTCAGCTACCTCGACGGCCCGGGCCCCGATGGCGCCGTCCACGACGAGCGGCGGGTCGACTATATGCGCGCCCACTTCGCCGCCTGCCAGCGCGCCATCGTCGCCGGTGCCCCCCTGGCCGGCTTTTTCTACTGGTCGCTCCTCGACAACTTCGAGTGGGCCAAGGGCTACGAGCAGCGCTTCGGCATCGTCCACGTCGACTACGACACCCAGAAGCGCACGCCGAAGGATAGCTTCCGCTACTACCAGCAAGTCATCGCCGCCAACGGCCTCGCCGAGTAGCACCACGAGGGGTTGTCGCCGGACGGCACCGTAGAGGCGCCGAGGATGTCGAGGCTATGTTACTCCGGCATAGCTCCGCGCCCTCGGCGCCTCTGCGTGGTCGGCTTAGGGGGCGCTCTCCCGCGTCACGGCGAGCGCGGCCAGCGCCCCCGCCTGCAGCAGCGCCGAGTCGCTGGCCGGGCTGGTCAGCCGGAAGCCCATGCCGATCAGCAGGGCGGCGTCGGCGGGGGTGGTGGCGTGGCAGCCGGGGACGACGCCGTGGCGGGCTGCGGCGGCGAGGACGCGCTCCAATGCCGCGCGCAGGGCCGGGTTGGCGAAGTTGCCCACGTCGGCGAGGCCCAGGCTGAGGCTGAGGTCGGCCGGGCCGACGTACAAACCGTCGAGTCCAGGCGCGGCGGCGATCTCGTCGACCCGCTCCAGGCCCTCGGCGGTCTCGATCATCGCGATCACGGCCGCCGTCTCGGCGCCGGCGCCGACATAGCCGAGCGGGTCGCCAAGGCCTGCGCGGACGGGGCCGAAGCTGCGGAAGCCGGCCGGCGGGTAGCGGCAGGCGGCCACGAGGGCCTCGGCCTCGGCCCGGGAGTTGACCAGGGGGCAGATCACACCCGCCGCCCCCGCGTCGAGCACGCGCATGATCAGCGCCGGGTCATTCCAGGGGAGCCGGATGAGCACGCTGGCCCGCCCGCCGATCGCCTGGAGCATCGCCACGGTCGTGGCGTAGTCGGCCAGCCCGTGCTGCATGTCGATCGTGATCGCGTCGTAGCCCGTCGTCGCCAGCAGCTCGGCCGTCCACGCGCTCGGGATGGTGCTCCACAGGTTGAGCGCCGCCCCGCCCGCCCGCCACGTCGCCTTCAGCCGGTTCTCGAACCGCCCGCCCGCCCCCGCACCCCCGCCGTAGCCCGCCATCGTCGCCCCCATGCTCCATCGCTTCGTCGCGCCGGCCCCATTCTACCGCACCGGGAAACGCCCCGCGCCCGCCGTTCGTTCTTCTTTTAAGGCGTCGTGGCGCGGGCGCGGCTATGCTCCACAGCAGAGCCCCGGCACCCGGCACAATCATAGAAAATGGCGGGCGAAATTTATGTCAATTAAAACGACCAACAAGCAGCCAGCTCGCAGCAGACTGGATCGCCCCGTGAGTGAATGGCCCTCCGGCACGCTGCGCCGCCCGGTGGCTCTTCCCGTAGCGCGGTCAGACGCTCGGCACAGCCCGTACAAGCGCGCAGTGCCTGTCGTCGCCGTGGCGCGGGCGAGCGCTTTGTTCGCCCATCGCCGTATGGTTACTGCCGGCGTGGCCCTGCTTTGCGCCCTGGTGGCGTTGAGCGCCTGCGGCCAGGCCGTGAGCATCGCGCCCACGGTTGCACCGGAGCCGCCGGCGGTGCCGACGCCCGTCTTCCTGCCGACATCCACCCCGGAGCCGCCGCAGCCGGCGCGGGCGTTCACGCTCGACGCGGCGGGGGTGGTGCGGACCTGGCGGCCGGGCGAGGCGGTTCAGGCGGTATCCGAGCTGCCGGGGGAAGCGTACGACGTCGCCCTCAGCCCCGACGGGCTTTGGGCGGTCTACCTGCTTGAGGGGCGTGTGTATGTGCGCGAGCTTGCCGGCGACGCCATCTACGACGTCAGCCCCGGCGGCGAGCCGCTGCCCGGCGAGCCGCTAAACGGCTTCCGCTGGTCGCCCGACAGCACCGCGCTCCTGTTCGACCTTGGCCTGGCCCAGGACATGGCCAACAACACCGCGGCCACGATCTACCTTGTCGAGATGAGCCCCGGCATCCCTACCCCCGGCCGTCCCCTCGCCGACGGCCTCGGCCCAGCCTGGTCACCCGACGGCGCGCAGGTCGCCTTCGCCGGCCCGCCCTACGACCCCGGCACGCCCTGGGGCGGTGGCGCCGGTGGCCAGCTCACCCTGGTCGACCTCGACGGCGGCGATCCGCGCCCCCTCGGCGAGCTGCTCGTTTACCCCGAGTGGCAGCCGATCCTCTGGTCGGCCGACGGGGCCAGGATCGCCGCCGGGGCGGCCGTGCTCAGCGCGGAGGACGGCGCCCTTGCCTTCGGCGCCCCACCCAACGACGGCGACACCCTTGCCGCCTTTCAGTGGATCGACGAGACGGGCGACCGGGCCGGGCTGTGGCGCGCCGTCCGCGCCAGCCTTTCGCGCGAGCCGGGGCTGTTTGTCGAGCAGGACCAGTACCTCCTTGTGGGCGCCGACGGGACATCCCGGCTCCTGGCCGAAAGCCCGCCCGTGGAGTGCCCCTGCAACCCCATCGCCGCCCAGCTCGAGGCCGCCTGGTCGCCCGCCGGAGACGCGCTGTTCACCCTCGGCCCTCTCGCCGGCGACGAGCGCGAAGGCCCGCGCCTGATCAGCCTCGCGGGCGGCGCGCCGCGCGACCTGCCGACGCCCCCCGACCTGCTCCCGCTCGTGCCGCCCCGTTGGTCACCCGACACGGGCCACATCCTCGTCACCTTCGGGATGCCCGGCGTCACCGAAGCCTGGGCCTACCCCCCAGGCGGCGGCGAGCCCGCCCGGGCCGCGCCAGGGGCGGCCCTCGGCTGGGCGCCGTAGCCCCGGCCGGAGGTTAACCGAAGCGGCGCAGCGGGCGCCGAGGCTCTGACATGGCCATACAACAGCGCGTGCCGCTCTGACCGCGCATGGTGCGTCGATCGGAGCGGCACGCCGTTCTGCACAAGGACCCTTAAAGAGCTTTGCGCCTGATAAGACTTACAACGCCCTCGGCCTTTGCGCCTCGGGGGTAAAACTTGGGGCGAGGGGGAGCGAGGGGCCGCAGTAGCGCAGGCGGCCGCCCTCCCAGCCGCCGAGGCCGACCTCGCAGAGCCAGGCGGCGACGGTGGCCGCGCGGCGGAAGGCGGTGCTTTCGGCGAGCGGGGCGAGGGATTGGAGCACCTGGCCGATCTCGGCGCGGCTGAGGCCTTCGGGCGCGTCGCGCAGGGCCGCGATCACGGAGCGCATCGGCTCGTAGCGGAACATCTGGCGGCGCAGGGCGGTGCGCTGCTCGATCCGGTTGTAGTAGACAAAGGCCCGGCCGAATTTGGTGAGCGCCGCGGGCTCGCCCGGGTCGCCCGGCTCGACGAGCCCGATAATCCGGGCAGCCTGGGTGTAGTAGTTGCCCTGGCGCTGCCCCTTGGTGCCGATGTACTCGCCGATCGCGTCGGGAAGCGTTCGGCCGCGCAGGATCGCCTCGGGCACGCGCGCCACGTCCCAGAGCAGATCGGCCTGTGGGATATCGACGCTCGTCAGGCTCACCGGACACCTCCCCAGCGCTGTTTCCCGGCTCGTGCTCCTCCGTACAGTACCACGCGCGCACACATGTGTCAATCACCAGGCGAACAGGAACGTCAGGTCGTTCACATTCGTCCCGGACGGCCCGGGAAGCAGCAGATCGCCGAGAAGGGCGAAGAAGGGGTAGGCGTCGTTGCGCAGCAAGTGCGCGCCGGGGTCGAGGCCGCGCGCCCTGGCCCGCCCGAGCGTCGCCCCCGTCACCACGGCGCCCGCCGCGTCGGTGGGGCCGTCGTCGCCATCCGTCGCCAGGGCCACCAGAGCCACGCCGTCCAGCCCGGCCAGGTCGGCGACGGCGCCAAGGGCCAGCTCCTGGTTGCGCCCGCCCCGCCCGTCGCCGCGCAGGGTCACCGTGGTTTCGCCGCCGGCCACAATGCAGGCCGGCCGCGGGAGCGGGCTGCCCGAGGTGGCTAGCTCGCGGGCCACGGCCGCCAGCATGCGCCCTGCCTCGCGGGCCTCGCCCTGGAGAAACGTGGTAAGCAGCATGGTGTGCATGCCCGCGACGCGGGCGGCGGCCAGCGCGGCCTCGGCCGCCTGCCGGTTGTCGCCCACGACAACGGTCTGCGTCCGGGCGAAGCAGGGGTCGCCGGCCTTGGGCGTGTCGGGCAACGCGCCGGCCGCGCCGCGTGCCAGGTGGTCGCGCACCGCGGCGGGGACGGCGTCGGCGATCCCGTAGCGCTCCAGCACCCCCCAGGCGTCTGCGAAGCTGCTCGCGTCGGGCACGGTGGGGCCCGACGCGATCACGTCCAGGGGGCTGCCGACGACGTCGGAGAGGACGAGGGCAGCCAGGGCCGCCGGCTGGGCGGCACGGGCCAGGCCGCCGCCCTTGAGTCGGTCGAGGTGCTTGCGCAGGGTGTTGATCTCGTCGATGCGCGCCCCGCAGGCCAGCAGCGCCCCGGTCAAGGCGCGCATGTCGTCAAGCGAAACGCCAGGCACGGGCAGGGTCAGCAGGGCCGAGCCGCCCCCTGAGAGCAGCGCGATCACGAGGTCGTTGGCCCCGAGGCTCCCGAGCAGCGCGGCGATCCGCTCCCCCGCGGCAACGCCTCGCGCGTCGGGAACGGGGTGGGCCGCCGGCAGCAGCTCATAGCGGGCGCCCGCCGGCGCCGCCACCTCGCCCTTTACCACCACCAGCCCACCGCGCAGGGCGTCGCCCAGAACGTCCGCGGCGGCCGACGCCATCGCCCCCCCGGCCTTGCCGGCGCCCACCAGCCACACGCCGCTGAAGGCCGAAAGGTCGTAGCGGCGCTCACCGACGAGGAGCGCGTCGCCCTCCCGGCGCAGATAGCGGCGCACGGCCGCCCCCGGCTCGACGGCGGCCATCGCCGCGCCCATGATCGCGGCGGCTCGCTCGCCCCACGCCTCGGCGCGCAGGGTCTCGGTCATCAGCCGGCTCGGGTCCACGGCGGTCTCCTGGGTCTGGGGGGCGAATATCACCAGGGCATACAGACACGCAGCGCGCGGCGGCGTGGTTACGGGCAGTGTCGCGATACCGTGGCGCCGCCGGCCGCGCCGGAGCGTGGTGGAAACCGCACACCTGCGTGGTCTTCGTCCGGGCGGCTACTGACAGATGAGCGTGGGGAGGTGGCGGTTCTGGAGCACGGCCTCGACGGCGGAGCCGAGCACGATATCGCTGAGTGGGTCGCGGCCATAGCCGCCCATCACGATCAGGTCGGCGCCGACGCGGTCGGCGAGGGCGACAATCGTGGGGCCGGCGGGGCCGATCTCGCTGACAAAGGTCACATTGTCGACGCCGTGCTCGCGCAGGTAGGCCCGGGCGCGCAGGCGGGGGCCCTCGACGCTATGGCCGTCCTCGGAGACGCTGGCAACGTAGAGCGGCTTGTGCCAGCGCCCGGCCAGGTAGGTGGCCAGGGCCAGCGCCTCGTCCGCCTTGGGGCTGCCGTCGTAGGCGAGCAGCAGCCGCTCCAGGGTAGTGACCGCCCTGGGCACCGTGAGCACCGGGCGCAGCGAGCCGCGGATGATCGCGCGCAGGCTGGAGGTGAGCCGGGCCAGGGGGCTAGGGCCGGGCGGGTATTTGATCTGCAGCGCCAGCAGATCGGCCCAGCGGCTACGGGCCCTGATGCTGCGGCCGACCACGCCCATATCCACCGCCAGGTTGCCGTGCACCCCGGCCGCGGCGCAGCGCCGCTCGAACTCGGCGCGCAGCGCGGCCACCTCGGACGCGGCGCGGCGGGCCTCGTCGGGGACGACGTGAAGGCCGAGCAGGCGCGACCCCTCGACGCGGGCAATGGCGAGGGCCTGCTCGAAGGCCTCCCAGCCGTCCGGCTCGCCGCTGATGGGGACCAGAATCTCGCCGAACAGCCACGCGGATGGGTTGGTCGGCAGGGTGCGGCGCCAGGCGCCCGGCTCGCGCAGCAGTTCGCCGTCGTCGGGGAGCACCATCTCCAGCATCTGCTCGCCGGCGCGGGCCACCCGGCTCGGGCCGGTGCCGCGGCGGGCCGCCAGATCGGCGGCGGCGCGCTCGGCGCTGACCTCCCAGCCCAGCTGGGCCGCCAGCTCGGCGCGGTGCTCGGACAGCCAGAGGAACAGGTCCGTCTCGGTGCGGCCGGGAAAGTCGCGCAGCAGGCCGCGCTCGCGGATGATCTGCACCGCCGGCATGTAGACGTTGTCGTACCAGCTCGCCGCGGCCTCCTCAAAGCTCACCGGGCGGCCCAGCTCCAGCTCCTGGTAGTAGCCGTGCACATAGATCTGCTCGCGCAGGATCTGGTAGCCGCCGGCCTCGGTCAGGGTCAGGTCGGCGCCGGGCCGGGCCTCGTCCAGGCAAGTCTGCTCAAGAAAGGCGGCCTGCTCGGCGCGGATGATCAGGTCGGCCGCGCGGAAGTCGGGCGTGATCGGCACGCGCGAGCGGAACGGCGTCACGTAGGCCTGGATCGTCGTGGCGCCGTTCTGGCGGGCCACCGACACGCGGTGGTTGCCGTCGACCACGAAGTAGGCATCGCCGAGCTGGTACACGTCGATCGGCGGCAGGCCCGACAGGTCGTTGCTGGCGAGCAGCACGCGGGCCCAGCGCGACTCGTCGCTGTCCCGGCGCGGGAGAAAGCTGCGCGTGAAGTCGTGGTAGCGCCCGACGCTGCCGACGATCGCATCCAGCGGGATCTCGCGCAGCTGGCGCTCCGAGACGGCGGTGGCGCGCAGCTTCTGGCGCACCTCCTCGAAAGGCAGCAGGTCGGCCGAGCGCCCGCTCAGGCCGGCAAGCAGCCGTTCGACGTCGGCCTGGCGCCGCAGCCGCCGGAAGTCCTGGACGGCCCCTGCCATCTGTCCCGTAAGTCCATCCATCGTCGTCGCCCGCCTTCGCTCGCACGCCACAGTCGCCAACGCTCCCGGATTATACCAAACCCCGCAGGCGCCCGGGCCGACGGATAACGGGGAGCGGGTAGACGAAGCGCAGGGAACGTCTCCCTGCACCGCGGTACGGCGCCACCCGTGCCCCCGTTTCCCGCCTCTCACCCGCCCTCAACGCCCCAACCCTAAGGGCACCCCGGCCCGAGGTCGTAGCGCTCCCGCTGGTCGCAAGTCAGCTCGGGCACATAGCGGTTCCCGCGCGCCCACTCCACCAGCTCCTCCCGCGACTCGATGCGCCAGGCCCGGGCGGTATGGTCGTCGGAGCTGGACAGGATGGCGCTCCCGTCGCGGCTGAAGATGGCGTCCCAAAGCCGGCCGTCGTGGCCCTGGTAGCTACGCAGCTCTCCGCCGTCGGCCGCGTCCCACAGGCGCACGGTGCGGTCGGTCGAGGCGGTGGCGATCAGGCTCCCGTCCGCGTTGAAGTCCACGCCCCATACGGCGCCCTGGTGGCCGATCAGCCTGCCCGCGATCTTCCACTGCCCGCCGGCGTCCCGCTGCCAAAGGATCACCGTGCGGTCGTTCCCCCCGCTAGCCAGCGTTCTCCCGTCCGGGCTCACGGCCATAGCGAGCACGGCGCCGGTGTGGCCCGCGAGCTTCGCCGTTTCAGCCTTGGTTTCCAGATCCCAGATGCCGATCGATGCGGTGTCGCTGGCCACGTAGAGCGTGCCCCCGTCGGGGCTGAGCAGGACGTCGTTCACCGGCCCGCTGCCGCTGAACAAGGGCCCCGGCAGCTCCTGGCCGTCGGACACGCGCCAGATCCGAACCGTCCCGTCCTCGGAGCCGGAGAACAGCAGCGCGCCATCCGGGCTGAAGGCGAGCGTGTAGACCGGCTCGGTGTGGCCGCGCAGCGTATGGATCGCACGGGCGCTGGCGATATCCCAAAGCACGATCGCGTCTGCGCCCTCGCCCGTCCCCGCGGCTAACGTGCCGCCGTCGGGGCTGACGGCGACGGCGTGGACCGGACCACCATTTCCCGTGAAGGCGTGCAACTCCGCACCGTTCATGACGTCGATCTGCCGTACAGTTCCGTCCTTCGAGCCGACAAACGCGCTGGCCCCATCGCGGCTGTTGGCGATCTCATAGGCGGGGGCGGTGAACGACGTCGCCCGCGCCCGCTCCTGGTGCCGGCGGGCCTCCCAGAGCCGCAGCACCCCGTCCTCGGAGGCCGAGATGATCGTTTTGCCGTCGGGGGTGTACACGGCGGAGAAAACCGCCGCGCCGTGGCCGAGAAAGGTCCGGTCGGCCTCGCCGGTGTCGATATGCCAGGTCCGCACCGAGCCGTCGGACGAGGCGGTGAGCACATGGATGTTGTCGGAGCTGAAGCTGACGCTCCAGACCGTGGCGATATGGCCGATCGAGCGCCACATCTGCTGGCCGCTCGCCAGATCCCACAGGCGTACGCTCGAGTCCTGGCCGCTCGACAGCATCAAGGTGCCGTCGGGGCTGAGCACCAGGTTGCGGACCGCCCCCGTGTTGCCGGTGTAGCGCATGACTTCGCTGCCGTCGGCGATGTGGACTCGGCGGATCAGACCGCTCTCCTCCCCGACGATCAGATCGGCCCCGTCCGCGCTGAAGGCCATTGTTTCCGCGTCGGGGATGTGGCGCGGCTCCGTGTTGTCGTCGCGCCGGCGCACGTGGACGCCGATCTCGCGCCCGCCGAAGGCGAACGCGGTGCCGTCGTGGCTCCAGGCCACGCTTGTCACCTCGCCGCCCGCGTCGAGCCACTCGACCTGCGTGCGCGACGCGAGATCCCAGAACCGGACGGTGCCATCCTTGGAGGCGCTGAGCAGCGTATTTCCGTCAGGGCTAAGGGCCAGCATCTCGACGCTGCGGCCGTGTCCGTCGAGCCGCCCGAGGCTGGCGCCGCTGGCGAAATCCCACAGGCTGATCGTGCCATCGCTCCCGGCGACCACGATCATCGCGCTATCGGGAGTGATCACCACGTCGTTGATCGCGCTGTTGGCGGCGCGGATCACGCGGCGGGAGCCGGGCGTGTCGACGGCAAGGCTGAGCAGCACGTCGGCCTCGGGGAGCGGGCTTTCCACCGCGACGCCGGCCAGGGCTACGGCCAGGGCCCTATCCGTTTCGCCCGCGGTCAGCAGGGCCCGGGTGTCGGCGGCCATCGCCTGCTTGACCACCACGCCGCGCTGGCGCTGGCCGTTGGCGTACAGGCCGAAGGCGGCCACGGCCAGCACAAGGGTCAGCGCGCCGACCACGCCGGCCAAAATCGCCAGTCGGCGGATGCGCTGCTGGCTGCTGGCCTCGCGCTCCTTGCGCGCGCGCTCGGTGCGGCTCGCCTCCAGCAGCGCCGTGTCGAAGTCGTCAAGCTCGCCGGGGTTGGCGGCCGCCCAGGCCTCGGCGGCGGCGAGCTCGGCGTCGCGCAGCAGCAGGACGTCGGGGCGGCCCTGGCGCTCCCAGCGGGCCGACTGGATCTGGAGCTGGGACAGGTGGGCCGCCCGCCACGCCGCGTTGTCGCGCTGGATGGGGGCGACCAACCGGTCGTGGGTTAGCTCGTACCACGTCACCCCGCGGCGCGGCTCGGCCCGCACGAGGTGGGCGTCGATCAACCGGCGGATGGCCCGGTTATCGAGGCCCTGGGTGGCGCCCGGCTCCTGGACGACCTGGGCCCGGATGCCGCGCTCGGTGATCAGCCGGGTGTCGAACCAATCGCGCACCACCCGCTCACGGGCCCCCAGGGCGGGGTCGGCGCACAGCTCCTCGACCCTGGCGGCGTAGTATTCGGCGAGCGAGCTGTCGACGTCGCCCACCGCGGCCACGTCGGCGTCGTCGATATGAACGTCGTCGGGGGCGAGCCGCTGCCACAGCCGCAGGCAGACCACCTGAAGCTGGACCGGCTCGACAAAGGGGCCGGGCTCGGGGGCGGTGGTGCCGTCGGGGCGCTGCACCTGCACCAACCGCAGGTCGTCGATCAGCTGCTGGGCGGCCGAGTCGTCGAAGGCCACGCCGACGGCGGCGGCGGGCTCGACGATCGCCTGGCGGGCGGCGGCCACGCCGAGCAGGCCGAGGCGGAAGCGCTCGCGGAAGCGGTTCGGGATCGGCTCGATGAACGGGTCGAGGGCGCCGACGTAGTCCTCGCGCAGGGCGACGAGGGCCCAGATCCGGCGGCGTTCGAGGGCGGCGCCGAGCTGGCGGGTGAAGGCCAGCTTGGCCTCCAGGTCGGTCGGGTCGGCCGTGAGCAGCTCCTCGAACTGGTCGAAGATCAGCACCGTGTCGGCGTCGAGCGGGGCCCGCAGGCCGAGGTACTGCTCCAGGTTCAGCATCCCCAGCTGCTCGGGCGGCAGCTGCTCCTCCGCGGGGCGGCCCTCCTCCAGGGCGGCCAGGGTCGAGTACAGGTAGCGGTTGACCGGGAGGTCGGGCGGCGGGAGCAGGTTGACCCGCACCGTGGGCAAGATCTGAAAGCCCTTGCGCTCGAGGGCGGGGACGAGGCCGGCCTGGATGAGCGAGCTTTTCCCGGCGCCGGAGGGCGAGTACAGCAACACGATCCGCTCCGCGATCAGGAGGTGGAGCAGGTCGCGGATCTCCTTTTTGCGGCCGTAGATGGCCTCGCCGCGGCGGAACGAGCGCGGGCCGACGTAGGGGGAGGGACGGGGGTTCATCTACCAGTCTTTCCAGCGCCGGTCGAGCTCGCGGATGAAGTCCTCAGAGCTGCCCCAGTAGACGCTGATATCGGCGCCCTTGATAAAGTAATCCTCGAAATAGCGCTGGGCCAAGGCGGGGGCGATCGTGCGCTCCTCGTCGGGGCCAACCTGGACGGCGAGGTGGGCGTAGCGCGAGCGGCGGTTGCCGCCCTCCTGGCTCATCAGGCTGCGGAAAAAGCTGCGGAAGTACCAGTCGTCGACGTGGAAGCCGAGAAAGAGCAGGGCGGTGTCGCTCAGGGCCGAGCGCACCCGGGCCGGGATGAGGTCTTTGTTGCGGGTGATCCCGATCAGGTAGTCGAAGAAATCGTCCTCGGTGAGCACGAGCGACTCCGGGTCGCTGAAGCGGCCGAACAGCTTGTAGACGAGCGGGCGGGCCGGCTCGGGCTCGTAGTCGGGCTCGCTTTTGTAGACCGAGGGGGCCTGGCGGCAGAAGTCGTTCCAGGGGCAGAGCACCTCCTGCGGGTCCTTGCCGGCGTCGCGCAGGGCGGTGGTGAGCAGGGAGGACGGGTCGGCGCTGAGGAAGATCGGCAGGGGGAGGCCGGCGAGCACGCGGTGGGGCTCGGCCGGGTCGGCGGCGACCTGGGCACGCCAGGCGGACTCGATCAGGCGCTCGAAGCGCTGGGTCAGCTCGCGGCGCGAGCCGCCCTGGGGCGCGGCGCGCAGCTCCTCGGGCAGGGCCTCGGCGTGGCGGCGCCGGATCTCGTCGGCGAGGTACTGCATGACGGTGCGCGGCAAGAACTGGATCGACTTGCGGACGCCGAGGTACTGGGCCACCTCGGGGAGCTGGTCGCGGTCGTTCGGGCTGAGGGGGAAGTTGAAGTCCTCGGCCAGGCGGCGGGACACCTCGCGGCGCGGGCCAAAGACACCGTCGGCGAGGTCGGGGCCGAGGATGGCGGTGCACTCCTCGTCGCTGATCGTGGCGAGAAGCGGCTCCCACTTTTCGTCACCGCGGCCGCGGTTGTCGTCGGCGAACGAGGGCACATACCAGATCCGGCCGCTCTTCGAGCGCATGAACAGCACGGGCATCCAGGCGTCGTCGTTCCCGCGCACGGCCGCGCGGGCGGCGGCGGCAGCCCGGTCGACGACGCCGTCGCGGAGCAGCTCCTTGAAAAAGGCGGGCATGAAACGCTCGACGGTCGCCATGCTGATGTTGCCCTGCATGGCGAGCACGGCGGGCACACCGGCCTCGGCCAGGCGCGGCCCGAGCGCGGCCAAGGCGGGGCCCTCGCCGTTGCCGGCGCTCTGGCAGGAGGCGAGCACGATCAGGCGCGGGCGCTCGGTCAGCTCGGCGAGCTGCTGGGCCAGGTCGGTGCCACTGAGCCGGACGGTGGCGCCAGCCTCGTCCTCCAGCCAGAGCCAGGGCTCGCCATCGATCAAAGCCCCGTGGGCGGCGATATATAGAATGTCGCAGCCGCGGCGCGCGGCATCGACCAGGGCGGGCGTGGTGGCGCCGCCGGGGGCGCGGCCGAGGACGGCGAGGGGCATCTGGCCGGCGAGGGCCGTGCCAAAGCGGGAGGCCTCGCCCTCGACGTCGACCGGGGCGAGGCGGTAGCGGGCGAGGTCGGCGGGGTTGGCGATCAGGGCGACGGCGCGCAGGTCGCTCTTGGGGCGCAGCTTGATCGGGCGCCAATCGCCGCTGCTGAGGTAGCGCGAAAACAGCAGCCGCTCGGAGGTGACGATGCCGGCGTCGTCGTCGGGGAGGCGCAGGGTTTCCCAGCGCAGAGCGTGAAGCTCTGGCGCGCTATCGCCGACGAACAGGCGCAGGCGCAGGGGCGCGTCGAGGGTGGCGGCGCCGGCGCGGGCCGAGTCGAAGCCGCGGCGCAAGGCCTCGTCCGCGAAGAGCGTCTGGCCGAGCAAGCGACCGTACTCGGCCGGGTCGGAGGCCAGGGCCGCGAGCGCGGCGTGGTCGAGGCGGATCAGCGCGGCGTCACGCATCAGGCGGATGTCGGCGTCGCTGCCGGGCTGGCTAAAGCGCAGCTCGGCGGCGTAGCGGTCGCCGTCGCGGCGGGAAAGGGTAAGCTCAAGCTCTGCGTAATTCATGCCAGGGGCGCGGCAGGGCTTGGATCTCCTACACGCGCGCGTACGAACGTATGGTGTAGTGTAGCGCAGCGGCATTACAACGCGCAATCAATTCGGGGCCACAGCGACACGGGCCGGGCAGATGATCTGCCCGGCCCGCTCCGACCGCTTTGCCCGTCGCACTGGGCTCGACTACTGCGAGACTGTTACCGAGGAGGAGCAGGCCACGCGCGAGCCGGCGACCAGCGATTGAGAGGCTACAGTGAAGTTGCCATTCCCGCTGGTGTTGAAAGCGCCCGTGAAACCGGCGGCGGTCCAGTCGCTCTGTGCGGTGCCAACTCTGCTGCCAACCATGTTGGGCACTGTACACTGCGGCACCGGCGTGTTGGTCCGCGTCGGCGTGTTTGTGGGCGGCACCGGCGTGTTCGTCGGCGGCGCCGGCGTGTTCGTCCGCGTCGGCGTGCTCGTGGGGGGCACCGGCGTGTTCGTCGGCGACGGCGTGTTCGTGGGCGGCACCGGCGTGTTGGTCCGCGTCGGCGTGTTCGTCGGCGACGGTGTGTTCGTCGGCGTGTTCGTCGGCGTGTTCGTCGGCGACGGCGTGTTCGTCGGCGGCAGAGGTGTATTGGTCCGCGTCGGCGTGCTCGTCGGCGGCAGCGCGGTGTTTGTCGGCGACGGCGTGCTCGTCGGCGACGGCGTGTTCGTCCGTGTCGGCGTAAAGGTTGGGCTGGAGATGGCGAACGGGGAAGCCGTGGCGCTCGGCGCCACAGTCGGGCTCACCGTGCGGGTCGGCGTGCCGGCCTGAGCCGTCCCGGCCGGCGTGCCGGTGGGCAGCGAGGGAAGCGTCGCCGCCGAGGTCGGCCCAGTGCCACCCGAGCCGCCCGAGCCGCCCGAGCCGCCCGCCACTGTGGTTACCGTCGGCAGCGAAGGGAGTGTCGGCCCCGACGTCGGCCCGTTCCCGGAGCCGCCCGAGCCGCCCCCGATAGTGCCACCCGACGTCCCGCCCGAGCCGCCCCCGATAGTGCCGCCCGACGTCCCGCCCGACGTCCCGCCCGACGTCCCGCCCGACGTCCCGCCCGACGTCCCGCCCGACGTCCCGCCCGACGTCCCGCCCGACGTCCCGCCCGACGTCCCGCCGCCATAGGAGCTGCCGCCGGAGCCGCCGGAGCCGCCTGTGCCCCCGGTGCCGGCGCCGGTGTTGGGGTGAGACGAAGACAAGCCGCTGTTGACGGTGCTAAACACCTGAGAGGTGCTGCTGCCGAGGGCGGACAAGATTCCGATCACAACAATAGCGATGAGTACGAGGAGAACCGAGTACTCGGCGAGCGATTGAGCCGGGCGCCGCTCCCGGACCGACACCTGTGCGTGACGTAGACACAAACGACCCATTGTCCTTCCCCTCTCCCCAGGCCGAATGCAGCCAGGGGCGTCCAGAACCACGTGCGACAACGAGCGGCGCGAGCCGCGGGCAAAGATGAGGGTCCTGGCGGGGCGAAAGCCAGGGTCGACAGGCGTCGGGTAGTCGTGAGATTACCGCCGTACCTAAGAATTACCTGAGCCGTGTTACCAAAGCAATACCAACGGCGGGAGGAGCGATCGGGCTACAGGCCGCGCCGGCCCACGAGCCATGCGAAGGCGGCGCGCCAGCCGCCGAGAAGCAGCAGCACGGCCAGAAAGGTGACGACATAGAAGGAGGGCGGGCTGAGCCGGCCGACAACAAGGGCGCGCAGGGCCCCGCCGAGGGGGAGGGCGCAGAGCCAGGCCAGGGCGGCGAGCCGCAGCGCGCCGGCGGGGGAGGCGACGCTGTCCTGGCGAAAGGCGCCGAGCCACGGGGCGACGGCGAACCAGGCGACCAGGAAGGGCGCGGCGGTGGCGGCCACCTCGACGAGCGCGCCGAGACCGGCAGCCTCGCCGTGGCTGCGCCGGCCGATGGCGGCGAAGGCGAGAAATACCGCGGCGTCGCCCGCGAGGAGAGCGGCGGTGCGGCGGCGGGGGCCGGGAAGCGGGCGGGTGGTATCCATTGCTAGTCCTGTCAAACCTGAGGCTCAGGGGACGGAGAGGCGCGACGATCGAGCAACTCGCGGGCCATGAGCTGCTGCTGCCAATTGGCGAGGCGCAGGCGCAGGGCCAGGGCGGTGGCGATATTCCAGACCACGGCGCTGCCGAGCTGCGGGTCGTCCTCCAGCAGGGCGCGCAGCCGGTCGCGGCGGAGGACGAGCAGGACCACGCCCTCATCGCCGGCGCGCAGCTCGGCGCTGCGGCGGGCGCCGTCGAGGAGCGACATTTCGCCGGTGATCTGGCCGGCGACGACGGACTGGAGCCGGCGCTGACTGGCGGGCTCGTCGTCGATGGGGGGGCTCCAGACCTCGACGGCGCCGGACTGGACGATCAGGAGGTCGGTGCTTTCCTCGTTAGCGGCGGCGATCAGGTCGCCGGGCTGGAAGGCGCGGAGGCGGCACTGAGCGGCGAGGCGAATGCGCTGGCCGAGGGACAGGCCGGTGCCGACGTCGGAGTGGGCGAGGAAGTCGGCGGCGCGGCTGACCACCTCGGTGGGGTTGGAGGAGTCGTCGAGGCTGGTGGTGACAAGAGGGAGGCCGAGGTAAGCGGCGATATAGCGCCGGGCGATCGCGGGTGTCTCGAACTGGGGCCAGTGGCCGGCCTTGGGGACGATCCGCAGGTCGACCGTGCGCCACTCGTCGGCCACGACTCCGGCGTCGCGCAGGGGGACGGTGTTATCCTCGGCGCCCCAAATCACGAGGGCGGGCCGCTCGACCTGGGCCAGGCGGCCGCGCAGGTCGCTCTGGCGCATGGCCCGGTAGCACTCGGCGCGGACACGGCCCTGGCCGGGGCGGCGGGCGTCGGCGCGAATCCGCTCGTAGTCGGCCTCGCTGATCTCAGTGCGCTCGGCGAACGAGACGGGGCGCATGATCCGGTCGGTGACGCTGAGCATCGAGGGCTCCAGAGCGGCAACAAGCCGGCCGGCCAGCGGAAAGCGCTCGAGCATGGTGACGGGCAGGACGGACAGCTTGATCGCGGTGGACAGGTCGCCGCTGATGGTGGGGCAGAGCAAAACCATGCTGTCGACAAGCTGGGGGTAGCGCAGGGCCATCACGATGCTGATCATGCCGCCCATCGAGTGGCCGACAAGCACGGCCGGGCTGTCGGAAAGCTCCTGGATCAGGCCGGCAAGCAGGTCGGCGTAGCGGTCGATCGTGGCGCGCTGGCGCAGCGGCTCGGAGTTGCCATAGCCCGGGAGGTCGACGGCGAGGCAGCGGAAGCGCCGGCTAAGCAAGGGCAGCAGCGGCGACATGGCGTACCAGGAGCTCGACCAGCCATGGATCATCAGGGCGAGCTGGGCGTTGCGCGGGCCCTCCTCGCGGGCATAGATCCGCGCGCCGTCGATGGTGAAGGTGGCCATTGGGAGGCTCTCCGGTGGAGGGGGTTTCTTCGCTGTATTATACGGCGTTCGCCAGGAGTGTGCGCCCCCGGCCCACAGGGGGTTATGGTCCTGCCGGCCTAGCCCGGGGTTCCGCCGGGGCTGCGCGCCCCGGGCCTGCCCCAGGGGGCCCGGCCGCCGGCCCCCTGGACCCCCGCGGCGCGGAGGCGGGCCCCCGCGACCCCCAAGTATGGCTTCCCGCCGGGGTTGCAGCTCCGGCGTCATGCCCCCCTGCTAAAGCTGGGTAGCTTCCCGCGGGCGCTGCGCGCCTACAGGTTTAGGCGGCGATGCTCGCGGGGGGAGGCGTCAAACGTACTCCAATGGAGTGCTGTGGTGACGAGACCTGCGTCCCTGCTTCAGGTTCGGGCGACGTGGACCGCCAACAGATGCTATGCGGGGGGCTCCGGGGGGCTGTAAGCCCACCGGCGGGGGGGCGGGGGGGCAGAGCCCGCCCGCGAAGACGCAAACCCGTACAGGAAAATAAGCCCCGGGCGCCAGCCCGAACAGCCCCGGGCGCAGCCCGAACAGCCCCGGGCGCAGCCCGAACAGCCCCGGGCGCAGCCCGAACGACAATGCTATAATCTGGAGAATCACCTAGCGGAGCGTTTATGAGTGATACGCGGTTTCCACCCGGTTTTCTGTGGGGGGCCGCCACGGCCGCCTACCAGATCGAGGGCGCCCACGACGCCGACGGCAAAGGCGAAAGCATCTGGGACCACTTTAGCCACACGCCGGGGGCGATCGGCACTGGCGAAAACGCCGACGTCGCCTGCGACCACTACCACCGCTACGCCGAGGACGTCGAGCATATGGCGGCGCTCGGGCTCGGCGCCTACCGCTTCAGCGTGGCCTGGACGCGCATCTTCCCGGATGGGGGCGGCGCGCCGAACCGGCGGGGCCTGGACTTCTACCGCCGCCTGATCGACGCCCTCCACGAGCGTGGGATCGCGCCGGCCGCCACGCTTTACCACTGGGACCTGCCGCAGGCGCTACAGGAGCGGGGCGGCTGGCTGAACCGGGACACAGCCTTGCGCTTCGCCGAGTACGCCGCGTTCGTGTTCCACGAGCTGGGCGCCGACGTGCCGCTCTGGAGCACGCACAACGAGCCCTTTATCGCCGCCTTCTTCGGCCACGGCAACGGCACCAACGCCCCGGGCATCCGTAATCCGTGGGCGATCCTGCCGGCGGGTCACCACCTGCTGCTGTCGCACGGCCTGGCCGTCGACGCGTTCCGCGCCATTGTCCCGCAGCAGGCCCAGGCCGGGCGCCCCGCGCCGCAGATCGGGGTGGTGCTGATGATCTGGCCGCACCACCCGGCTTCCGAGCGCCCGGCCGATGTGCGGGCGGCGCAGCGCACCGACGGCGCGATGAACCGCATGTTTCTGGAGCCGCTGTTTCGCGGCGCCTACCCGGAGGATATGCTGCGCCACTTCGGCCGGCGCGGCATGCGGCCGCCGGTCCGCCCGGGCGACATGGAGCTGATCAGCCGGCCGATCGACTTTCTCGGCGTGAACACCTATACCCGCCTGCGCAACGCCGCCGACCCGCGCGACCTGATCATCGGCGCCCGGCAGCTCCCCGCTTCGCCCCCCACCACGGCGATGGACTGGGAGATCTACCCCGACTGCGTCGTCGAGGCGCTGCGCAAGGCCCGCACGTACACCGACCTGCCGCTTTACATCACCGAGAACGGCGCGGCCTTCGCCGACCCTGCGCCCGGGTCGGATGACCAGGTGGTCGAGGACCCGGAGCGGGTCGCCTACCTGCGGGACCACATCGCGGCCTGCCGGCGCGCGCTCGACGAGGGGATCGACCTGCGCGGCTACTTCGTCTGGTCGCTACTGGACAACTTCGAGTGGAACCACGGCTTCAGCAAGCGTTTCGGGATCATCTACGTCGACTACGCCACGCAGCGGCGGGTGTGGAAGCGCAGCGCCCACTTTTTCCGCGAGGTGATCGCGGCCAACGGGCTGCCATAGGGGGAACAGCCCACCACGAGCGCGCGAAGGGGCGCGAAGGCATACGACGGGGCGACCACGATCTGGTGGTCGCCCCCTTTGCTGCCCCTGGCCCTGCGGCCGGCCGCCTGCCGACCGCGCACAAATGCTTTTGGGAGCTACCCGAGTGCTTCGCGGGCGGCCTCAACCTTGCGGGCCAGGCTCGTGACAAAGCCGTTGCCCATGCCGTACATCAGGCCGAGCGCGGTGTCGAGGCGAGCGCGGGCCTGGCTGATGTCGCCGCGCCTGTAGAGGGCGTGGGCCTGGCGCAGGTTGTGCGCGGCATCCTCGCGGGCGAGCTCGTCGACGTTGCGCGCGGTGGCCAGGCGCCCGGCGACCGCGGGTAGGTCCGCGAGCGGGTCGGCGGGCGCCGCCTGGGCGCTGCTACCGCCGTACGTGACCGTGGACTTGATGATGTCGCCGGCGGCGACGTCGCCGATGGTGATATTGCCGGCCTGGACGTTGTCGCCGAAGGTAATCAAGCCGCTGCTGACCCTGACGCTCGAATGGTCGCCGACGTTGCCCACCGCGGCGCCACCGGGCCCGACGTTCTGGACGATGGGCGGCAGCTGGCGCACTCCCGCGGCGGTATCGCCAGCCGGCCGGTCGGCGAGAGCCCGCAAGTCGCCCGCGTCCGGCGAGCCGCGGTAGCGGGCGAGCGGAAAGGTTCCCGACGCCTGGAGCACAGTGAGGAGCGGGTTCTGGGCCAGGCCGATCTGCGCCGCGGCGCGCATCGTCTGGCGATAGACAACGTTGTATAGCTCGTACAGGCCGATATAGCCGCCGGCGTCCGGCACGCCCGAGCCGCGCAGGGCATCCACGAGCGCCTGGCCGAAGAAGCTAAGGGACTCGCTTTCACTGAAATAGGAGCGCTGCTCGGCGCGGCTGGCGGTGATGATCGCGCGCCCTTCGCCGCTGGCGACCACCTCGGCGCCCTGCTCCTCGGGCAGCACGCTGCCCGGGTCGCGCCCGATCCCGCCGGTGCCGAGCTTCGCGCCGGCGACACCGGAGAAGCAGGCGTTGAGCGCGAGCAGCAACTGCTTCGCCGGCACCGCGCGCAGGGCCAGGGCCAGATCGCGTACGCTCACCCCTGTGCCGCGGGCGATCTGGGCGCCGCTGAAGCGAGTGTCGTGGGTCGCCAGGTAGTAGGGGCCGTCGTCGCCCAGGGCGCCGTGGCCGGTGAAGACGACCAGGGCTGTGCTGTCCTGCCTTGCGCGCCGGGCCAGGCGGCCGAGCGCGTCGAGGACGCCCGCGCGGGTAGCGTCGGGGCCGAGCAGCAGCTCGACCTGCTCCGAGGGGTAGGCGCTGAAAGCGGGGTCGGTCAGGGTCTGGTAAAGGGCGCGGGCATCGTGCTCGGCGGTGGGGGCGTTCCAGGCCGGGTCGACGTAGGCACCGACGCCGATCACCAGGGCGTGGCCTTCGCGAAACAGCCTGGGCTGCGGGATGCTGGTCATCTGCTCGGCCTTTCGTAGGCTACGGCGGTGGCCAAAGTATAGCATAGCCACCCCGCGCGGGGCCGTCAGGTTTTGAGGTCGGGGGGGCTGCCGGCGGCCTTGCCCATCGCCCGGAGCAGCTCCTGGCCCTCGGCGCGGCGCAGGCCGGGCAGCAGGGCGAAGGGGCCGCGAACGAGGCGCTCGTTGATCGCGGGCAGGTCGAGGTCGCGGACGATCAGCTCCTCCAGGTTGGCGTCGGCGGCGGTAGCGGCGTAGGCGACCCGGCGGATGCCGACAAAGGAGAGGGCGGAGGCACACATGAGGCAAGGCTCAAGGGTGACATAGATCGTCAGGCCGCGCCGGCGCTCGTCGTCCATCGCGGCGAGCTGCTTCGCGGCCTGGCGCAGGGCGACCATCTCGGCGTGGTCGGTCATATCGGACGTTTCATCGATCCGGTTCAGGGCGACGGTGACGATCTCGCGCCCGTGGGCCAGGATGGCCGCCACACCGGCGCGCCCGCGCGCGATCTCGGCCCGCGCCTCAGCGATCGCCCGGTCCATCAGCTCCTCGTCCACCGCTGTCGGCTGCTCGATCCCCATTAGCCCTCCGCGCTACCTTGCTGCTGCACCGCGGTGCGATCAGCAAGAAGGGGGCCAGGTTTTTACCGCAGAGAGGCGGCGCGCGGAGCGTCGGAGATTTCCAACACCCTCTGTGCCTCCGCGCCTCGGCCGGGGCCTAGATGAACGCCGAGATCCCGGTGATCGAGCGGCCGACGATCAGCGTGTTCATCTCGTGGGTGCCCTCGTAGGAGTACAGGGCCTCGGCGTCGGCGAAGTAGCGGGCGACCTCGTGCTCGACGAGGATGCCATTGCCGCCCAGCAGGTTGCGGGCGATGGCGACCGTTTCGCGCATGCGCTCGCCGCAGAACAGCTTGGCGAGGGAGGCCCGCTCGTGGCTGATCTTGCCGTCGCGGGCGTAGAGCTGGCCCATGCGCAGGCAGAGCGTTTGCATGGCGGTGACGTTGGCGAGCATCTGGACGAGGCCGTTCTGCACGAGCTGGAACGAGGCGATCGGGCGGCCGAACTGGACGCGGCTGTTGGCGTAGGCGAGGGCGCGCTCGTAGGCGCCCATGGCGGTGCCCGTCATCGCCCAGGCTACGGCGCCGCGGGCGGCCGCGAGCTGGCGGGCCACGTCACGGAACGAGGTGACGCCGGGCAGCCGGTTGGCGGCCGGCACGCGCACGTTCTCCAGCCGGATATTGGCGTTCTGGACCACACGCAGGGCCATCTTGCCCTCGAGCTTCTCGACGTGGTAGCCGGGCGTGCCGCGCTCGACGATAAAGCCGGCAACCTTGTGGTTGGTCACGTCGCGGGCGAAGATGATGTTGACGTCGGCGAAGGGGGCGTTGCCGCTCCACTTCTTCGCGCCGTTGAGCACCCAGTGGCCGTTCTCCTGGCGGGCCGTGGTGGTCAAGCCGGCGGCCGTGGCCGAGCCGACGTCGGGCTCGGTCAGGGCCCAGGAGCCGATCAGCTCGAAGCGCTGCATGGGCGGCAGCCAGCGGGCGCGCTGCTCGTCGGAGCCGAACAGGGCGATCGAGCCCATGCACAGGCCCCAGTGGACGCCGAAAAAGGTGTACAGCGACGGGTCGACGCGGGCCAGCTCCATGCAGGCGATGCCGGTGAGCACGGGGCCGAGCGAGTCGATCGCGTAGGGCCGGGTGCCGAAGGTGTCGCCGACCATGGCCGCGAAGCTCGGGATGAGCTCGTGCGGGAACTCGCCGCGCTCCCAGTACGGGCCGATCACCGGGCGGACCCGCTGCTCCATGTAGGTGCGGATCGTCTGCTGGAGGGCGCGCTCCTCGGGGGAAAGCAGGTCGGCGATGTCGTAGAAGTCGCTGTTGACTGCGGGGAGAACCTTTGGCCGGCGCTTGCTGGTGATGCTCTTGAGGAGCAGCCCGATCTCCTGAGGGCTGACGCCGCCGAACGAGCGCATTATGTCGGGGAGCTTGACGTGCTGAAACAGGCGGGAAAGCCCGGAAAGGGGCTGGGTGAGCGGGGCCATGCGGTTCCTCCGTTCTCACGTTCCACCGGCGACGCCAATGTCGCCGGTTCAGTCGCCGTCTCCGTCGCATCGGCCGGGCCGCGCCTGGGGGAGCGGTGGCCGCGCGGCCGGGGTGCGCGCCCCAGCTGCCGCGTGCGGGCAGTGGCCGGATCGGACAGCAGGGATGCGAGCGGGAGGATGGCGAATAACGCATCGCGTTATGTCTGTTATAACACGTGCGACGATCGTTTGTCAATGGAAATTTCGTCATCTCCAACGTCCGCCAGGTGGCGATTGATAGGCTACAGCCAGCTAGCGGCGCTACCTGCCCGCGGTGAGCTTGTAGCCGACCCCGCGCACCGTGAGCAGCAGGCGCGGGTGGGCGGTATCGTTCTCGATCAGCTCGCGGATATTGTGGACGTGGACCTTTACCAGCTCGCCCGCCTCCCTGTTCGTGATGTCATAGCCGAGCACGTTGCAGGCGAGCTCGCGCTGGGCCACCACCCGCTCGCAGTTGGTCGCCAGGTAGACGAGAAGGTTGAACTGGAGGCTCGTCAGCTCGATCGACCGCGCGCCTACGATCACTAGATGGCGCTGGGTATTGATCATGAGCGAGCCGACGTGGAGAACGGGGTCAGGGGCGGGCTGATGCGTGCTGCCCGGGATGTCGTAGAACGTCGGGCTGTCGGCGATGCGCCACGCGCGCCCGAATGGGCCCGCGCGGTCGTCCTCGCCGGCGGCGCACTGGCGGCGGACAAGGGCGGCGCGGTCGGCGAGCTGCTCGGCGGCGATCGGGGCGAGCTGGTGGTCCGTGTCGGGGTAGGCCAGGGTGGCGCCGAGCCTGGGGTCGACGGCGGCGACCAGCACGACGTGGAGGCCCGGGCGAATTGCCATGGCGGCCCGAGCAAGCTGCACGCCGTCGAGCTCGGGCAAACGTAGATCGACCACGAGCAGCTCGCACGGCTCGGTGTGAAGCCGGGCGAGGGCGGCGTGGCCGCTCGCCTCCCGCTGTACTCCGTACCCGACCACGTGCAATAGATCGATCAGCGTGCGGCCCGTAGCGGTCTCATCCTCGACAAGGAGCGCCCAATTCCCATTCATGGGATCTCTTTTCTAGGCGGAGTATAAGTACGATCTCGCCCATAATATCAATGGAGTATTACTACATACAATAGTTTTATTCTCACGCCCTCACAGCACTCTTTTTCCATGCGAACCCTTCCCTGGAACAGCGCGGTATACGCAACAGGAGGCGGAACAAGCGAAGGAACGCAAATGCACACCGTTTACCACCTACGTATCAAGGAGCTGCCGCCCACGGAGCAGCCCCGCGAGCGGCTGCGCAACCAGGGGGCGGCGGCCCTGTCCGACGCCGAGCTTTTAGCCATTTTATTGCGCGTCGGCGTTGCAGGCACCAACGTGGTGCAGCTGGCGCAGCAGCTGCTCGTCGAGCACGGCGGCTGGACGGGGCTGCTGCGGGCCGACTACGCGGAGCTGTGCAAGCGGCGCGGCGTGGGCGAGGCCAAGGCGGCGACGGTGAAGGCGGCGCTGGAGATCGGGCGGCGGCTGTTGATCGCCGGAGCTGAGGAGCGGCCCCAGATCAAATCGCCTGCTGACGTGGCCAGCCTGCTGACTTTGGAGATGAGCCACCTGGATCAGGAGCACCTGCGGGTGGTGCTGCTGGACACGAAAAACCGCGTCCAGCAGATTGCCACGGTCTACATCGGGTCGGTGAACAGCGCGCTCATCCGGGTGGGCGAGGTGTTCCGCGAGCCTATCCGGCGCAACAGCACGGCCGTGATCGTCGTGCACAACCACCCGAGCGGCGACCCGACGCCAAGCTCCGAAGATATTCTGGTGACACGGCAGATCGTGGAGGCGGGCAAGCTGCTCGACATCGACGTGCTCGACCGCCTTGTGATCGGGCGGGGGCGCTATGTGAGCATGCGCGAGCGGGGGCTCGGCTTCAGCAGCTAGTGGGCGGGCCGCGCGACGCTGGTACGGGTATTGCACAGAGGGGGGGCATAGGGCTGCTCGGAGGAGCAGCGCGGCACCGGGGTCACACCCGGACCGAATCGGGCGGGGCGTATGGCGCGCCGCCTGGAAGGAGCAGACAATGGCTTACCCGAAGAATCAGCGCGGCGCTTTTCTGGCGCTCGCCGCGAGCGCGGGCCTGTGGGCCTGGCAGAATCGCGATAAGATCAGCGCCTGGGTGAACGACCAGAAGCAGCAGCTCGAGCAGCGCCAGAGCCCCGCGATGCAGCAGCCGAGCACCAGCTACACCGGCGCGACCCGCCGCTTCGACGACCCGGCCGGCCTGCCCGGCCGCCCCGACGTCGTGCTCGGCGACCAGAGCCGCGACATCTAGCGGCCGGCCGCTCCACGGCCAACACGATCAGCGCCGCCCCGGCTTACCGGGGCGGCGCTGCCTATTGCGGAGGGGGCGCCGCTAGTTCGCGGTGATCGTCTCGTCGTTCACAAAGGTGTCGAGCACGACGTACCGCGCGCTCAGGGCGCCGTTCGCCCCGACGCCGAAGGAGGCCGCGCGCCCGTCGAGGACCAGGGCGGCGCTCGACCCGCGCACCGTCGCGCCGGCGGCTGTCACCTCGACGGCCGTGCCGACGTCGATGCCGAGGCCGAGGGGCGAGGCGGGGCCGGCGATCAGGTTGTACAGCTGGCCCCAGCGGCGCTCGGGCATGAAGCGCGGCTCCACCGCCACCCCTGCCAGCACGCCCAGGCCGGCCTGGACCGGCACGCCGTCGGTCCGGAAGGCGAGGATGGCGGCCTCCTCCAGCTCGGCGGTGGTGGCCGGGGCCGGCGGGGCGACGGACAGGCGCGAGCCGAGGGCGGCGGCCATGGCGTTGTCGGCGAGCAGAACGGCACCCCGCTCCCAGCGGGCGAGCACCGCGTTGCGGACAGGCGCCGCGGCAGCCAGGGCGCCGAGAACGCGCGACTGATCGGGGGCGGTGATCCAGATGCCGGTGGCGCCGGCGATTGCGTCGAGGACGGTTTTGCTGTCGTAGCGGTCGTCGAGGGCGAACCACTGCACGGGCGTAGCGAAGGACGGCTGGAGGATGTCGGCGTGGGCGCGGGCGGCAGCGCGGCCATCGGCGGGGCGCGCGTAACCGAGGGTGAGCACGACGACGCGCGGCTCGGGGCCGCGGCCCGGCTCCTTGCTGGCGGCGACGAAGCGCGCGGCGGCCAGGCCGGTCAGGTCGTTGGCGAGGCCGCCGCCGAGCAGAAGCGGGCCGCGACCGGCGGGGGCGCGCAGGGCCTCGAAAGTGCGGCCGCTCAGGTTCGGGGGCGGCAGCGGCTGGCTGCCGACGAGGGGCCGGCGCTGGCCGAGGTCGTAGCCGAAGCCGGCTGGGATGACGTGGGTCGCCGCACGGCGGATCGACAGGCTGTTCGTCGGCCCCTCGTAGCTGCCGCTGGCGCCAAAGGTGCGCAGGTCGACGACGAAGGCCGCCGAGCGGCCGGACACATCAGTGATCCTGGCCTCGTCGACGATCGTCGCGCCCGTTTCGGCGTCGGCGCCGACGCCGAGCAGGCCGGTGTCGAAGGCGGTGCTGATGAGGCGGCCGACCCGGCCGCGCTGGAGCACGTGCTGGTCCAGCACAGCGCTCTGGATGCCGAAGCTCAGGCCGCGGGTGATGTCGCCGGGGCCCTCGGGGGCCCAGAGCTCGACGCTGCCCCGCTGAAGGCCGTTCTCGGGGCCGTTGTTGCCGGTGTAGCCGGCGATCATGGTCAGCGACTCGACGGCGGCCCCGGCGCTGTTGCCGCCGATGACGGCGCCGGCGGCGTACAGGTTCGCCATGAGCTGCTCGGCCGGCGTTTCGGCGACGACGCGCATGGCGACGGTCTGGTCGCCGCCGAGGATGTAGATCCCGTCCACGTCGGGGGTGAACAGGTCGAGGTTGCTCTGGAGAAAGGCATCGGCGCGGACGAGCATCGGGACGAGGATGGCGCGGCAGGCCTGGCCGGGCCGCTTCACCGCGTTGCAAGCGCTTTCGACCTGGGCCCGGCGCCGGTCGGCGAGGTCGAGGTTTTTGCGCCGCTCGCTGGGCGAGGTGGAGTCGGCGCTGATGCCGAAGGTGATCGGCAGCACCAGTAGCTCGACGTTGCCGGTGGTGTCGCGCTCGACGGCGGCGCGGGCGAAGCGCTGGAGGGTGGCCGCGCTGTAGCCGCTCCCGATCGGCAGCAGGGTGCGCGCGGGCGAGGGGGCGCCTGCGGTGGCGGCGGGCCAGGCGGCGAGGCTGAGGGCGAAGGCGAGCAGGAGCAGCGGTCGGGCGATCAGGAGGCGGCCGGGGGTTTTGGGCATCGTTCCCTCCCTGGGCAAGGCGGCGAAGCCTTCGGCCGGCACACGCGGGTGGCGCACGCGGCTGCGCCATGCGGCGAGCCGGGATCTGGCCTGCCCGCGGGGAGGGCAGGCCATAGCAGTGTGCCAGGGCCGGGCTGAGTGCCCGTGATTATAGTCGATTCGTCGCCGCACGCAACGGCCTACCCCGAGCGGCCCCTGGGGCCGTCTAGCGTTCCTCCGCATCGGCCGGGGGGGCGCCGTCGCGGCACGTCGGCCACCAGGCGACGGACGGCGTGATCGCCGCGCCGATCGCAACCAGGGCGGCGCCGATGGCAACGTCGTCCGTGAAGAGGAAGTAGGCGCCAAACAGGATCAGCAGCAGCGAGGCGACCCCGACGGCGAGATAGCCGCCCGCTCCGGGCTGTTTTGTCGAACTCATGGTATGTCTCCCTTCGGCTTCCTGTTAGGATGTCGGCGCACCGAGCACCTGGCCCAGTTATAGTGCCCCGGTGTCGCCGCCGTTCGACAAAAGCGTAACAAAAGTGTCAACGCGTGGGTGTGCTACGATAGGCCCACACACCCGCCAAGCGAGAGAACCTTTATGCGCCGCATCCAGCTGGTCGAGCTCGAGGATCTGCCCTGGTTTCCCGCCGCCATCCGCGACGCCGGCACCGACTTCCTGCGCTTCATGCTGACGCTGGGCAACAACTACGCGCCGGCCGCCCCGCTGCTCGCCCGGGCCGTGCGCGACAGCGGCGCGACGCGGATCGTCGACCTGTGCTCGGGCGGGGGCGGGCCGTGGCGCCGCATGCTGCCGGCGCTCGCGGCGGAAGGGGTGCGCTGCGACGTCCTGCTCACCGACCGCTTCCCCAACCCGGCATCCGGCGCGGAGCTAGGGGCCGGCGGGGCTGGCCGGCTGGCCTACCACCCCTTGCCGGTCGACGCGCTGGCGGTGCCAGCCGAGCTGGGCGGGCTGCGGACCCTGTTCAGCGCCTTTCACCACTTCCCCCCGCCCGCGGCGGCGGCCCTCCTGCGCGACGCGGCGCGCCAGGGCACGCCGATCGCGATCTTCGAGGCGACCCAGCGCAGCCCGGCGAGCGTGGTGGGGATCCTGCTCTCGCCGCTCTTCGTGCTGCTGTTCACGCCGCTCATCCGCCCGTTCCGCTGGTCGCGCCTGCTGCTCACCTACCTGGTGCCGGCCGTGCCGCTTATGGTGCTTTGGGACGGGCTGGTCTCCTGCGCCCGCAGCTACACCGTCGCCGAGCTGGAGGCGCTGGTCGCGAGCGTCCCCGAGGCGGGCGCCTTGCGCTGGGAGGCCGGCGAAGCGCGCGGGGGCAGCCCCATCCCCGTCACCTACCTGATCGGCCTGCCGCGCGCGGAGTGACGCCGCGCCCCCTGGGGCTGCGCGGCGGCTATCTGTACGGAGTGGGGTTGCCTGGGGACGCGGCCGGCGGTCAGGGCGCCGGCCGCACGTCGAGGGTGAGGGAGTAGGCGTCGGCGGCCGGCTCGACGCCGATCTTGGGGAAGGGCGACAGGTCGACGAGCGCGATCTGGCGGCCGGCGACAACATGGCTGAGGGGCGCGTCGGGGGTGAGCCCGGGCATGCCGAGGGAGAGCGTGGCCGGGTCGTCGGCGCCGACGACCTCAAGGCGCACCACCACCCGGCCGGCCCAGACGCAAGTGGCGCCGTCGGGGCAGCGCGAGTCCTCGACGAGCTCGGCGAAGCGTAGGCGCAACCCGCCGACCTCGGCCGTCTCGCCGAGGGCGAGCGTGACCGTGGCCGCGCCGGCGAACGGGCCGGGCTCCTGGGCGGGGGCGTCAGCGGGGACCGCCGCGTCGTCGGCGCCGAGGGTGACGGCCGCGGGCGTGTCGCGGACGGGCGAGGGCGCCGTGGGGCTCGGGGCCGGCGTCGTCGGGAGGTCCGCGGGCTGGCCGGACAGGGAGGCAAGCCTGCTGCCCGCGGCCGCGGTGCTACCGCACCCCGTGAGGGCGAGGGCGAGCACGGCCACAAGGGGCCACGCGAGGGCGCAGGGCAGCTGCCTGGGGCGGGATGGAACGGTCAACCGGGTCGTCCTTGGCTAGAGCGTTCTGTCGGCGCAGGGTCAGTATACCAGAGCGGGGCGGGCGGCGGCCAGAGCAGAAAGCCGTGGGCGCGGCTACAGGGGCGGCGCGAAACTGGACTACAATATTGCGGCGCTGAACTCGCCGCTGCGGAAAAGGAACGACGTCAATGGCACAGGCCGACACGCACCAAACATTTTCTCCGGACTTCGACAGCAACACGCCCGCCCTGCTCTGGTGGAACGGCGAGCTGGTGCCCTGGGAGCGCGCGACCGTCCACCTCGCCAGCACCTTCTGGAGCGGGGTGACCGCGATCTTCGAGGGCATTATGTCGTACTGGAACGAGGAGGAGGGCGAGCTGTACATCTGGCAGCTCGACGCCCACCTGCGCCGGCTGCTGCGCTCGCAGAAGCTGATGCGCCAGGACTCCCCCTTCAGCCTCGACGAGCTGACGGCCGGGGTGCTGGAGCTGGTGCGAGCGCTGAAGGTGCGCCGCGACACCTACATCTTCCCATACTGCTACCCCCAGGGCGGCGGCAACTTTGAAAGTAGCACCAGCCTCGGCCCGCAGCCGGTCGACATCGCGATCACGGCCCGGCCGAACACCTCGCACCTCGGCAAGGGCTGGGTGCGTAGCGCCTGCGTCTCGTCGTACACCCGCATCTCGGACAACGTGATGCCGCCGCGGGTGAAAAACATCGCCAACTACCGCAACTCCAACCTGGCCATGGCCGAGGCCAAGATCGACGGCTACGACACCGCGATCATCCTGAACACGGCCGGCAAGGTGGCCGAGGGCCCGGGCGCGTGCCTCATGCTGCTGCGCGACGGCGCGCTGGTGACGCCGCTCGGCACCGACTCGATCCTGGAAAGCATCACGCGGGCCTCGGTCATCGAGCTGGCCCGGCGCGAGCTCGGCCTGACGGTGGTGGAGCGCCCGGTGGACCGGACGGAGCTGTACGTGGCCGACGAGCTGTTCCTGGTGGGCACCGCCGCTGAGATCCTGGCGGTCGGCTCGGTGGACCGCTACACTGTCGGGGATGGCGGGATGGGCCCGGTCACCGCCAAGCTCGACACCATCTTCCACGACGTGGTGCGCGGGCGGCGCCCCGAGTACGCCCACTGGAGCACCCCCGCGGGCATCAGCGCCATCGCCGCGGACTAAGCGGGGCTTAGCAGCAGCGACGCGGCCCCCGGCGCACGGATGCGCCGGGGGCCGCTCGGTCGTCGGGGCGCCTAGTCGCCGATGTAGATCGGGTTGGCGAACAGCCAGGGCTTGCCGCCCCAGTACGCCTCAAGGCGGTAGACGGCCGAGTCGTTGACCGTCTGGCGCAGGCGGCGGACGGCGCTGGTGAGCACCTCGCCGTCGGCGATCAGGCGGATGTAGGCGTCGGCGCCGACGTCGGCCTCGATCAGGAGCGGGCCGCCGGCCAGCGAGGGGCTGTCGCCCATGGTGTAGCGCTCGTCGCCGCGGCGGGCCGTGAAGGTGATGCTGGGGGCGTCGCCGTCGAGCCGGTTGACAAAGTAGCTCCGGCCGCCGGCCAGGGCGGCGTAGATCTGATTGGTGGCGATGGCCGGGTCGGCGTGGAGGGGCGCGTCGAGCAGCAGGTAGTTGGTGAGCGTGCCGAACATCCAGCGGTAGGGGAACACCTCGACCTCGCCCCAGGGGGCGCGGTGCTTGAAGGCGTGGACATCGACGCCGCCGACGCCGAAGGTGCGCCGGCCGACCATGTTCAGCCGGTCCCACCAGGCGAGTGTGGCCGGGGTGGGGCCGCTGAGCCCGAGGCGCGGATTGAGGAAGTGGAGCAGCTTGTTGCGGTCGGTCAGCTGCTCGCCCCAGTCGCTCATCAGGTTCCACAGCTCCAGGCCGACCACGCGGTTCTCGCGCTCGCGGGGCCCGTCCACCGTCCAGTCGTCCCAGCGGTAGATCCCCTTGAAGCTGTTGCGCACCCGCTCGTCGGGGTGGGCGATGATCCCGAAGCCGCCGCGGGCGTACACCTCGTCGACGAACTCCTGGGGCGGGCGGGCGTTGCTGACGACGTCGTCGACGTTGAGGGCGAGGAAGTGGTTGCGGTCGGGGGTGATCTCGTGGCCGACGACCACAAGCACGCCGTCGTGCCAACCGGCGTAGGGCGCGCCGGCGAGGGTGTCGTGGTCGGTCACGACGATCCAGCGCAGGCCCGCGTCGCGGGCGGCGGCGATCACCTCGGGGAAGCCGGCGGTGCCGTCGGAGTAGGTGGTGTGGATATGGATCGCACCAGGGTAGACAAAGCTATGAGCCATCGCGCATCTCTCGCTGCCGGCCGCCCCCACGGGCGCCCCGCCGCATCAGTGTAGCACAACGGCCTCCCTATTCGAAGGCGAGCGCCCCGCCATCGTCGCTCCAGCGGCGCCCCCATCCTCAGGGTAGCACAGTTTCAGGCGCCCGCAGGCTGAAGCGCGTTCTGCGGGAGGCCCGACTCCTCGCGCCTGGCGAAGGCCCGGGCGTGCTCGGCGACCCACTCGCGCATGGTGCGCATGCGGACGGGGAGCTCGGCGAGCACCGGGGCCATATCGACGTGCATCTGCGGGAACTGGCCGCTTTCCCAGGCCCGCTCGTACTGGGCGGCCGCCGCGTCGCCGGCGCCGGGGCCGAACATCTGGTCGAGGATGGCGCCGAACTCGCGCGGCGGCAGGGGGTGGTAGCCGATCGGCCGGCCGAGCCCGGCACTGAAGGCCGCCGCCAGCTCGGGACCGCTCAGGTTCTCCAGGCCGCTGACGGCAAAGGTGCGCCCGGCGAGGCGGGGGCGTTCCAGGGCCGCCACCACAAGAGCGGCCACGTCGGCGGTGGCGATCCAGCCCACCCTGGCTTCGGGCGGGTTGGGGTAGGCGACCTTATCCTCTCCCGCGACGAAGGGCGCCGTCCAGGGGCCGAGCAGGTTCTCGGCGTAGGCGGTGGGCTGGATAGTGATGTGGGGCACCCCGCTCGCCCGCAGGTAGTCGGCGGTGTCGAGCCGGACGTCGATGCCCGGGTCGCCCGTGCGCGCCGGCGGCATGGGGCCGCTGGTGTTCCACACGATCAGCCGCACCCCGGCCGCCTGGGCCGCGTCGATCGCGTTGCGACCGAAGGCCGGCGCCGCGGCCGGGTTGATGAAGAAGGGGATGAGCAGGGCGACCGCGTCCATCCCGTGGCTCGCCTCGGCCAGCCGGGCCGCGTCGGCCATGTCGGCGATGGCCACCTCCGCCCCGGCGGCCCGCAGCCCCTCCGCCTTCGCCGCGTCCCGCGTCACCACCGTGGGCCGGTGGCCGCGCCGCAGCAGCTCGTGCACCACCGGCGACGCCTGCGAGCCCGTCGCCCCGTAGACCAGCACCTTCAGCGGCTGTGCCGTCGTCATCGTGTCGTGCTCCTTTCCTGTATACAATCGCCCTTGGCCCGAAGGCGTTAGGCAAGGGGCCGGGCAGGGCTATAGGCGCGGTGCGACGGCGTACAACGCGTTATCGCTGTGTGAAAAGCACCCCGAGGCCTTGTTTCCAGCTCACCGCCCAAAACCCAAAACCCAAAGCCCTTGCGCTACCAACACGACAACTATATGGTGTACAATAGCATCGTACAAGTACGCAGTATTTTCTGACATAGTCTTAAAAATCATACTGTGAGGGGGGGCGATGGAGCAGCAGATCCTGCACTGCCCGGTGGAGACGACTCTTGGGGTGATCGGGGGCAAGTGGAAGCCCTTGATCATCTACTACCTGACCCAGGGCACGCGCCGCTTCAACGAGCTCAAGCGCATGCTGCCCCACGTCACCCAGCAGATGCTAACGCTCCAGCTGCGCGAGCTGGAGCGGGACGGGATCGTGCACCGCGAGGTGTACGCCCAGGTGCCGCCGAAGGTCGAATACTCGCTGACGGCGCTCGGCCGCAGCCTGGAGCCGATCCTGCTGGCCATGCTCGCCTGGGGCGAGGAGTACCAGCGCCGCGACGGCGCGCCGGCGGACATGGGCGAAGAACAGGGCGTCGCCGCCTGACGCCCTTGCGGCGGCGGCGGAACAGGCGCATGATGAAATCTGGGGCCGTAAGCGGCCCGGATAACTGAAGGGACGTGTGCGATGAGTGTGACCCGCGAGCGCTTCGAGCAGGGGATGACCTACGCCGAGTACAAGGCGCAGATGACGCGTAACCGCGAGCGGCTGGAGGAGAACGAGCGCACCCTCGCCCTCGACGCCGACGATGTGGCCTTCTTCACGGCGCTGCCCGCGCCGCGCCACGTGCTGGTGCTGGCCGAGGACTGGTGCGGCGATGTGATCAACAACCTGCCCGTGCTGGCCCGGCTGGCCAAGGAAAGCGGCAAGCTGGATGTGCGGATCTTTCTGCGCGACCAGAACCTCGACATCATGGAGCAGTACTTGAAGGACGGCCAGCACCGCTCGATCCCGGTGTTCGCCTTTTTCGACGAGGAGTTCCGGCCGGTCGGCCACTGGATCGAGCGCCCGGCCCGGATCAGCGAGCTCCAGGGCGCCTTTATCGGCGAGCTGTTCGCCAGCGACCCGGCCTTCGCCGGCATCGCCCCCGGCACTCCCCCCGGCGAGCTGCCCGAGGCCGCGCGGGCCCGCCTCGGCGGGGCCTTCGCCGCCTTCCGGGCCGAGCACCGCGACGCGTCCGACCGCGAGGTGGTGCGCGAACTGCGCGAGCTGCTCGGCGGCGCCCCCGCGGCCGCCGCGCCGACCCGGATCGAGGAGCTGCGCCGGCGCGCCCAGGCCGCCAAGCAGCGCACAGCCCGCCCCGTCAAGGTAGCGATCACCTACTGCTCCGTCTGCGGCTACGAGCCCCAGACCCTAGAGCTGGCCAACGCCCTGATGCGCGAGTTCGTCTACGACCTCAGCGCGATCGAGCTCATCCCCTGGCAGGACGGCACCTTCGACGTGACGGTGGACGGCGAGCTGGTTCACTCCATGGCCCGCGACGGCGGCTTCCCCGAGAACGAGACGGTGATCCGCGCCGTCCGCGAGCGGCTGACGGCGTAGGGCCGGGCGGCCAACCGCCGCGGGCCCGCGAGCGCCGCACTCCTGCATTGGCCGGTGCGGCGCTCTTCTTCGGCCGCCCCCGCCGCGGCGCGGGCGCACCGTCCTCACCGTGGAGTTCGATGGCGACCCATATCGGGCCGGGCGCTGGCCGGCCGCCGCCCGTTACGCGGCGAGGGCGGCGCCGGGGCGCGCTACCTCATGTTTTATTATGTGGGCGGCACGCTCGGGGCGGCGCTGCCCGGCTTCGCCTGGCAGACGCGCGGCTGGCCCGGCGTTATCGGCGTCTGCCTGGCCGCCCTCGCCCTGCTTAGCGACTGGCTGCTTTGCCGTGAGTAGCCGGAGGCGCGGGGCCGCAGCCTCGCTATGCGACGGAAAGCAAGCGGCCTCGATAAGCTGGACACGTCGCGGCACACGAATGGAGCACCCATGACCGCAGATGAGATCGCCCTGGTCCGCGGCCGCTACCGCGAGCGGCTGGAAGAGCTGCTGACGCCCGCCCAGCTCGCCCTATATGACGGCTACCACCGGCGCCTGGAGGCCAAGATCCGCGCGGGCGACACCACGACGACGCCGATGCGGCCAGACGAGCAGTCCGTCTTCGACCTGATCGCCGACGATTCGGCGGCGGCCGGGCTGCGCGCCCAGCTCGACATCCTCACCCGCGTCGACATGCCACCCCAGTAGCCCAGCCATCACGCCCCACGCGTGGGGCCCCAGAGGCAGTGCGCCACCTCGTGCCAATTCCCCGCGGCCGCAGCGTTAGGGATGCGCTGGAGGATGGCGCCGAGCTCGTCGGCGTAGTGGAGCATGGCCCACGCCGTGGCCGCGTAAGCGAGCGGCGCCGGGAGCCGGCCGCCCAGGCCGTAGCCGTGGTACCAGGCGGCGAGCGCGTCGCGGTCGCCGCGGTACATATGCACGGCGGGCGAGATGAGGTCGTAGGCGACGGGCCCCATGTTGCTGTCGCCCCAATCGATCAAGGCGGCGATGCGCCACCCGTTGTCCGCGCGCTCAACCAGGATGTTGAGGTGGCACAAGTCGCCGTGGATGAGGGCCGGCGGCGCGGCGAGCAGCCGCGGCATCACCGCGTCGAGAAAGGGCTCGGCGCTCGCCAGCAGGCCGGGGGCGACGCCGGAGCGCTCCATGGCGGCGAGGCACAGGGCGCGCTGCTCGACGGCGAACGGCGCCCAGTCGCGCCGGAGGGCGCCCGGCACCGCGGCGACGGGCAGAGCGTGGAGCGCGGCCATCAGCGCCCCGTGCTGCTGGGCGAGGCCCGCCCGCTCCGCCGGCGGGAGGTCCGCCCAGCAATCGGACAGTTGGATGCCGGGGAGGCGGGCCACGGCCAGGTACTCCCAGCCGTCGAGCGCCCCGTGGGCCAGCGGCGCGGGCGTGCGGGCCGGCAGGCGCCCGGCCACGAACCGGAGCGCGGCCGCCTCGCGGGCCATCTCGCCGGCCCAGAAGGGCGGGCCCAGCTTCACCGCCACCTCCGGCCCAACAAAAACGACGTTGCGCCCGAGCGCGGCCCGCTCCCACGGCCCATCCGTAAAGCCGTGGCGCGCGGCCACGACGGCAAGGGCCGGGGCCCAGGCAGGCGGGGGCAGGCCGTACACATGCGCGAAGTATGCGTCGACGTCGGGCGGGCGGGGCAGCGGGCCCATGGGGTTCTCCTTATCCTGTCCTGTAGAGCGTCGGGAGCCGAGCCTGGGCCACACAGGCGTTAGCTGCGCTGCCAGATGCGCCATCTTCGTGCGCTTGTGGTCCACACGTCCGGCCCGGCAGCCGGCGCCCGGTCGAGCGGCGGCGTGGCGAAGCGCAGGCACGGAAAGCATACCGAGGCAGGGCGGGATCCACACCCGCCGCAGGGAGGAGTGGTGCGATGCGAGCGGCGATCTACGAGCGGTTCGGCGGGCCGATCCACGTCGAGCAGGTGCCCGACCCGGCGCCACCCCCTGGCGGGGCGGTGATCGGGGTGCGGGCCACGGGGCTGTGCCGCAGCGACTGGCACGGCTGGGTGGGCCACGACCCCGACATCAGGCTGCCCCACGTCCCCGGCCACGAGCTGGCCGGCGTGGTCGTCGCGGTCGGCGCGGGGGTGACGCGCTGGCGCGAGGGCGACCGGGTGACGGTGCCCTTCGTGTGCGGCTGCGGTGAGTGCCCCCAGTGCCTCGCCGGCCAGCACCAGGTGTGCGACCGCCAGTCGCAGCCGGGCTTCACCCACTGGGGCTCGTTCGCGGAGTATGTGATGATCGACCGGGCCGACATCAACCTGGTGGCGCTCCCGGAGGCGATCGACTTTGTGACCGCCGCGAGCCTCGGCTGTCGCTTCGCGACCTCGTTCCGGGCGATCGTGGACCAGGCGCGGGTCGCGGGTGGGGAGTGGGTGGCCGTCCACGGCTGTGGCGGGGTCGGCCTGTCGGCGCTGATGATCGCGGCCGCCCTCGGCGCCAATGTGATCGCCGTGGACATCGCCGCCGACAAGCTGGAGCTCGCCCGCAGCCTCGGCGCCGCCGCGACGATCGACGCCGCGGCGGTGGACGACGTGGCCGGGGCGGTGCGCGCGATCAGCGGGGGCGGCGCCCACGTGTCGGTCGACGCCCTCGGCAGCCAGGCCACCTGCTTCAACGCGATCGCCGGCCTGCGCAAGCGCGGCCGGCACGTCCAGGTCGGGCTGATGCTCGCCGGCGACCGGCGCCCCGCCATCCCGATGGACCGGGTGATCGCCGACGAGCTCGTGGTTATGGGCAGCCACGGCATGCAGGCCCACCGCTATGACGCGATGCTGGCGATGATCGCCGCCGGCCGCCTCCGCCCCGACCGGCTCGTCGGCCGCACGATCGACCTCGCCAGCGCCGCCGCCGAACTGCCGGGCATGGACCGCTTCGCCGGCCTCGGCGTGACGGTGGTGGACCGCTTTTGACCCCGCGCGGCGGGCGCGCCCTGGCCACCTGGGCGCTACGCCTCCTCCTTGCACAGTTTTGCACACCGGCGAGCCGACCCACGTCGTAATGCTGCGGTCACAGCTATGTGCAAAGATTGTGCAATAGGCGAACAGCATTGGAGGAGCCGTCATGATCGTGGACCGTCCGACAACCGAGCAGCCGATCGAGGAGATCGAGGCGCTGCGCCGCAAGCTCGCCGAACTGGAGGACGAGCTAGACCTGTCCCGCGCCATGGTGCGGGCCTTCCCCAACGGGGCGCTGATCGTGTTCGACCACGACCTGCGCTACCTCGTGGCCGACGGGGCCGGCCTCGCCAACGCGGGCCTTTCCCACGAGCAGCTGGCCGGGCGCACCATCTGGGAAGCGTTCCCCGCCGACATCTGCGCCGAGATCGCGCCCTCCTACCGGGCCACGCTTGCGGGCGTATCGGCGGTGAGCGAGGTGCCCTACGGCGAGCGGATCTACGAGATGCGCACCATGCCGATCACCGACCGGGGCGGCAGCGTGATCGCCGGCATGACGATGACCCAGGATATCACCGACCGCAAACAGGCTGAGGCGGCGCTGCGCGCGACGGAGCGCGAGCTGCGGTCCAACCACCAGCAGCTCCACGCGATCATGGCGAACGCGCCGATAATCTTCTACAGCCTCGACCGGGCCGGCGTGATCATGCGCTCGGAAGGCAAGGGGCTGGACGCGCTCGGCCTGCGGCCCGGCCAGCTCGTCGGCCAGTCGGTCTTCGACCTGTACGCCGGCGAGCCGGAGCTGCTGGCCGAGATCCGACGGGCGGTGAGCGGCGAGCAGTTCACCACCGAACGCACAGTCAGCGGGCGCACCTTCACCACGTGGTACGAGCCGCTGCGCGACGAGGCCGGCGTCCTGATCGGGACCGCCGCCCTGTCGCTCGACGTGACCGAGCGCGCCCGCACCGAGGCCGAGCGGGTGCGGCTGCAGGAGGAGATCATCCGGGTGCAGGAGTCGGCCCTGCGTGAGCTGTCGACGCCGCTGATCCCGATCTCCGACACGACTATGGTCATGCCCCTGATCGGGGCGATGGACTCGCGCCGGGCCCAGGGTGTGCTCGAAACGCTGCTCGAAGGCGTGGCCGGCCGGCACGCGCGGGTCGCCATCATCGATATCACCGGCGTCCCCGTGGTCGACACCCAGGTGGCGAGCGTGCTCGTCCGCGCCGCCCAGGCCGTGCGCCTGCTCGGCGCCCAGGTTGTGCTGACCGGGATCAAGCCCGAGGTGGCCCAGACCCTGGTCGGCCTCGGCGTCGACCTGAGCGGCGTGACCACGCGGAGCACGCTCCAGCGCGGGATAGCCTACGCTATGGGCGCCTAGCCGCGATGTCGGCTCGCGCCTGTTGGCTCCCGCGCCATGGTGTGGATCCACGAGCGGGAAAAGTACGCAAAGTAAAGACGAGCGGCTGCTCCACTGTTGGAGTAGCCGCTCGTCTCGCCCTCCGCGCCGGGGCCGCAGGATGTATGACAAAAAGGTAATCTACCTGGCATAAGAGGTCGCGCTGGCATAGTTCTTGCTCCACAGCACTAAGTTGTTTTCCCTATTGTTTGCAACCCTTTCGAGCAGTGCTCCAGAAGCAACGAGGTCCCAATGCCAGTTTCGCCATATCTCAAGGGGCCGATCGTGGTTGTGGACGACCAGGCAGAGAGTGGCACGGTTCTCCGCCGGGCGTTGAGCCACCTGGCGCCAAACGCCGATGTTATTGCCGCGCAGCACGGGGCGGGGGTGTTGATCCAGATCGAGTCGCGCCAGGTATCGCTCGTGCTCACCGACTACCACATGCCAGACATGAACGGCGAGGCGGTGGTGCGGGCCGTCAAGGCCCGCTCGCCCGGAACCTTCGTGGCGGTGCTGACGGGCGACGTCGACGTGCAGCTCGAACGCCAGCTCCGGGCGGCCGGCGCCGATCAGGTGCTGTATAAGCCCTTTATGCTGGCCGACCTCGTGGCCCTGCTTCAGGCCGTGGCCCAGCGCAACCGGGCGACGACACGGGTCGACGCTGCCTGAGGCTTCACACGCCCTACGTGTGCTCCGGCGGGGCCAGCTCGCCCGCCGGAATGGCGAGGGGGAGGCGGTTCTGCGGCGGGGGCAGCGGGCATGTCGCGAAGGGCGTGAAGGCGCACCACGGGTTGGCGGCCCGGTTGAAGTCCAGGTCGACAACGCCAGCAACGGGCGGCGGGGTGCGCAGGGTCCGCCCGGCGCCGTAGGTCGTGTCGCCGCTGGTGCGATCGCGGAACAGGATGATCAGGCCGCCGTCGGGCGCGGAGCGGGCGTCGAGGCGCAGCTCCCGCCCGTCCAGGCTGAAGACAACCGCGCCGGGGCTGAGCTCGTCTGCGGTGTCGCCGAGCACGTTGGTGATCGCGATCGGGCGCGGCGGGTCGTAGGGCTCCAGGCGCGCCCGCAGCCGGTACGCCGGCTGGACCGGAAACCAGCGGCGGCCGGGGAACGTGCCCCGGGCAGGGCGCTCCGGGTCGCGCACGCGCACCCCGACCCGCGCGCCACGCCGGATCACCTGCATGCTCAGCCGGCCGACCGATAGCCGGTCGGGGGCGGGGTCGGCATCGTCGCGCAGGGGGCGGTCCTCTGGGGGGGCGTTGTTGAGCAGCAGGCTCGCCCGGGCGGCCCCCACGGTTACCACGCCCTCGTGGAGGCACAGCTCCCCGACAAAAGCCGGCGCGGCGTCGGCCGGCAGTGCCACCTCGTTGCGGTCGCCCCCGCCGACCCGGTTCGCGCCCTCGTTGAGCCAGTGCAGGCCCGCCAGGCTCAGCCAGCCCTCGGGCGCGCGCAGCGCCGCCTCCTGGGCCGCGCGCCACGCCTCGACCTCCGCGCGATACGACTCTTCGTCCACCATCACCACGCCTCCTCCCTCGACCATCAACGGCCGCTGGCGCGCCCTACGCCTCGCGCCCCAAGATCTCCATCGCGGCGTTGCGCCCATTGACCCCGATAACGCTGCCGCCGGGGTGGGTGCAGGCGCCGCACAGATACACGCCATCCATCGGAGTGCGGTAGCGCAGCCGGCGGTCCCACATATACTCGGGCAAACAATCGCCCTGGAAGATGTGGCCGCCGGTCAGGCCAACCTTGCGCTCGATATCGGGCGGGCCGAGCACCTCGGTGTCCACGATCGCGTCGGGGAAGTTGCTGACGAAGCGGCCGATGCTGGCCACGGCCAGGTCGCGCACCTCGGGGCGCCGGCTATCCCAGTCGCCCTCGGCGAAGCGGTTCGGCACATACTGGGCGAAGACGCTCATCGTGTGCAGGCCGCCCGGGGCCACCTCGGGGTCGTGGACCGTCTGGAAGTACAGCTCGGTCCACAGCCGCTTGGGGAGCTGGCCGCGCCGGGCGGCCGCGAAGCTGTCCGCCCACTGGGTTTTGGTGAGCGGGGTGTTGATCTGGGCTGCGTGGTGCGGCTCGTAGGTGCCGGGGCGGGCCGAAAAGTTGGGCAGCTCGCGCAGGAGCATGTTGATCTTGACCGTGACCCCGGTGATCGGCTGAGCCTCGACCTGGGCGCGCCAGGCCGGGTCGGCAGCGGGGCCGAGCAGGCGCATCGTCACCCGCGGGTCGGCGTTGCTGACCACGAGCGGGGCGTAGAGCGCCGTGCCGTCCTCCAGGCGGACGCCTTCGCCGGGGACGATCTGGGCGACGGGCACACCGGCCGCCACGGTCGCGCCGAGCTCGCGGGCGATGTCACAGAGGATGAAGGAGACCCGGCCCATGCCGCCGCGCACATAGCCCCAGGTGCCGGTGTGGCCGTCGAGGCGGCCGGAGGAGTGGTGAAAGTGGATGAAGGCGGTGCCGGGGTCGTGGGGGGAAGCGTTGGTGCCGATCACGCCCTGGCCGAGATAGGCCATCTGGAGCCGCTCGTCCTCCAGGTAGCGCTCGACGAACTCGACCATGCTCCACTCGAAGAGCAGGCCGCGCAGCTCCGGGTCGCCGCCAATGCGGGCCTCCAGCTCCGCGCGGGTGGGCGGGCCGCCGACCCACAGGTCGCCGGGGCCGGCGGGGCGCAGCGCGTCGCGCAGGCGGGTCATCGTGCGCTGCATGGCGCGCCAGCCCGCCACGTCGCGGGGGGAGAAGCGGCGGATCTCCGCCTCGCAGCGGGCGTCGTCCTCCCAGAGCTGGACGCTGCTGCCGTCCTCGAAGGGGACGAACAGGCCGTTGACGGCGGGCGTCCAGGCGAAGCCGTGCTCGCGCATGCGCAGCTCGTCAACCACGAGGGGGTGGAGCAGGCCGACGAGGTAGGCGCAGGGCGACATGCGGACGCCGCCCCACAGCTCCTCCATCGTGCAGGCCCCGCCGACGCGCTCGCGGGCCTCGAGCACGAGCACGCGCTTGCCCGCGCGGGCCAGGTAGGCGGCGCAGGCCAGGCCGTTGTGGCCCGCGCCGACGACGATCACATCCCAGGGGCGGGCGGCGAGCTCCGGCACGGGGGCGGGGAGGCCGATCATGCCGAGCAGGTCGGAGGTGGAGGCGGTCATGGCTGCTCCTTTGTGGCGAGGGTGCGCTGCGACCTATACTACCAGATCGGCGCGCCACCGGCAGCGCCGCCCGGCCCGGCGCCGCACGATCCGCCCGAATTTGCTATAATTCGGGCGCACGCGACGACCCGGTGGAACTATGCAGGCACTTGCGATCGCCATTCTCGCGCTTTCGCTGGCCGCGCTCGCGGCGGCGCTCTGGCTGCGCCAGCGCAGCGGGCTGCCCTGGGCCCCCGTGGTCGCCGATGACGTGAGCGCGGGGCGGGCGTTGCAGCGGCCGCTGTACAGCCGGCGCCACGGGCTGACGGGCAAGCCCGACTACCTGATCGAGCGGCGCGGCGCGCCCATCCCCGTCGAGGTCAAGCCGGGCCGGCGGGCCGACCGCCCCTACGACTCGGACCTGATGCAGCTCGCCGCCTACTGCCTGCTTGTCGAAGAGACGGCCGGGGCGGCGCCCCCGTACGGGCTGCTGCGCTACGCCGAGCGCACCTTTCGCCTCGACTACACCCCCGCCGTGCGCACGGCCCTGCTCGACATCCTGGACGAGATGCGCGACCTGCTCGACGCCGACGACGCGGCCCGCAGCCACGAGGACCGGCGCCGCTGCGCGGGCTGCGGCTTTGTGGAGATCTGCGAGGACGCCCTGTGACGGGATGGGCGGCCCATGCGGGGGCCGCCGGCAGGCGCCGGCGGAGCGTGGTATGATAGTACGACGCGAGGATGTGATCCGGACGATCGAGGAGTTTCTGGCCGGCCGCTCGAGCGCGGAAACGCTGGCCGGCTGGGCGTTCGACCGCTTCTACGCGATCGAGCAGGGGACGGAGCAGGTGGACGAGGCCGACGCCGAGGCGATCGGCGCGGCCCTTGACGATCTGATGTTCGCCGACGAAGAAAGCTTCGCGCTGGACGATGCCGACCTGCGCCGGCTGATCGCCCGGCTCCAACAGCCATGAAGATCCGTCAACACCCCCGCATGCGCGACGTCCTGGTAGGCGACGAAGTGTACTCCTACCCCCACAACCTGTTCGCCCGCGTCGCCGACGTGTTCCCCGCCGCCGTCTGCGTCAAGATCGGCATCCTCTCGGTCGACGAGCCGATGGAGATCACCCTGGCCCCCCAGCTCTGGCGCGCTGACGACATCGAGAACCTGTCCGTGTGCCGCTACTGCGGTAGCCGTGAGGGCATCCGCACGATCAGTGGCACCGGCGTGCCCTTCCGCGCCTGCGCCGCCTGCCTGCCCGCCGAGCAGCCAACAACCGCCTGAGGCCAGGCTGCGGGTAGTGCAGCCCAACTCAGTCTCGCCCCCCTCACCCGGCGCCCGGCATCCCGAAGCTGCCGTCCTCGCCCGGCGCGAAGTCCTGCACCGAATCGACGGCGTCGAGGTTCAGCGGGCCATACAGGTGCGGAAAGCGCTGCCCCGGCTCCGACTCTTCATAGCGCAGCTCCGCCCCAAGCCGCTCGGGGGCTACGGCGAGCAGCACCAGGCCGCCCTGGCCGCGGTAGAAGCGGTTCGCCACCCAGAGCACCTGCTCCGCCGTCGACAGGTGGATGAAGCCTTCGCTCGCCAGCGATGGCGGCCGATAATCCCCGGTCGCCATCGCACCCTCCCACGCGGCGCGCTCCGCGATATGGTAGATCAACGCCATCCTTGCCCCCCCAGCATGTCGGCCACCAGCCAGCCCTCAGTATAGCTCACCAGTGGCGGTGGCGTCAGCTCGCGGCGCGCCCCACAGTGGCGGGCACCCCGACGGCCTGGCCCATCTGGGCGAGGCCCTGCTCCAGGGCGGCCAGCAGCTCCTCCTGCTCGGGGGCGAGGGGGCCGGCGGCGCGCAGCTGCTCGGGGATAGCGACCAGCCGGGCGACGGGGGTGCGCAGGCGCACGATCGCCTGCTCCAGGCGGCGCTGGCGCTCGGTGGCCGCCTCGGGGCTCGCCAGGTCGCGGTCGAGGGCGTCGCTCAGGGTCGCGGCGACCATCTGCACCACCCGCGCATCATCGTCGTCGAAGGCGTTGGCGGCGATCCCGCCGAGCACGATCACGCCATAGCTCTGGGCCCGGCCGACCAGCGGCACGGCGAGCAGCGCTGGCGCGCCGGGCAGCAGCGGGTCGCGCTCGCGCGAGCGGCGCGCGTCGCCGATGAGGAGCGGGCCGCCCTCGGCGACGGCGCGGGCGCTCGGGCCGCCGAGGCTTTGGGTGTGGACGTCAACGGCCTCCGCCTCGGCGTCGCTGACGTTGAGCACCGTGTAGTCGCGCTGGTCGGGGCCGCGAAAGGCGATCGCCGCCCGCTCGACGCCGAGCATACCGGAAAGGGCCCGGGCTGTGTCGCGCAACATGTAGATCGGGGCGCCGTTCACATAGACGGGCGGCCGGTGGTGCGCCAGCACCTCGGTGAGCCGCTGAAGGGCGACGAGGTGGCGCCAGCGGCGCTGCTCGCCCACGCGCGTCGTTTCCAGACGCTGGAGCAGGCGCCCGTTGATCGCGGAGATCCGCTCGGCCTGGTGGCTGTGGTTGCGGTGGATGTTCGGCCGAAAGGTCAGGCCGAGCAGCTGGGAAACCAGCAGCGAGACCCGGTCCACCGCCTCCGCCTCAAACGACCAGATTCCGTCGTAGCGCCGGCCGCCAGTGACGACGTCGGCGCCGGGCGCCTCGCACGTCACCAGGGTCGTCCAGAAGTCGGGGGTGTCGACGAGCAGAAACCACTCCTGGGTCAGGGCGTCGGTCTCTTGGAGCGGGATGAACTCGATTCCGGGGATGCGCGGGGGCGTCTCGTCGGCCAGGCCGAAGACGTACAGCCGGCGGCACACCTTTGCCAGCTCGGCGTAGCGCGCGGCCTGCGGGATGAAGCGCGAAAAGCGCTGGAAGCCGGCGTAGAAGTCGACGGGCTGCCCATCCATGCGCACCTGATCTTCAATCAAGTGGCTGATCGCCCGCATCATAGGCACGGTCTTGACGAGGCGATGCTGGCGGTGTGTGCCCTCGACGGCGCGGAAAAGCGAAACTTGCATGCTGGCGCTCCTGGTCCTAGAGAAAACGGGGAAGCGGGTGGTCGCCCATCGGCGCTGCGCGACACCTATGGCGCTGAGAACCTCATGGCGGAGAACCGGACATCGATAGCGTTTGTCTGTGCAAATCTTTTGCAAAGCCTGTACCTACAAGCATTGTACCTGGCGCTTGACATGGGGGCAAGGGGCGGGTACGCTGTCCGACGAGGAGATTTTTTGCCCGCGGAGCGACAACGCTATGGTCCGTCCGCTGATTCTGCTCGCCCTGGCCGGGCTGAGCTTTCTGGCCGCCCAGGGCACCGGCATCAGGCTGTTCTTTCACCTGAGCTACCTGCTGCTCGGCCTGCTTATTCTTTCGGTCACATGGGCCTGGCTGAACCTACGCGGCCTGAGCGTGGAGCGCGAAACGCTGACCCAGCGGGCCACAGTCGGCGAGTACGCCCGCGAGCGGGTGACGGTGCGCAACCGCTGGCCCATCCCCAAGCTGTGGGTCGAGCTGCGGGACGAGTCCGACCTGCCGGAGCACGGGGCCGGCTTTGTGACCTACCTGGCCGGCCGGCAGCGCAGCCGCTGGACGGCGCGGACGCTGTGCACCATGCGCGGGCGCTTCCGCCTCGGCCCAACCACCCTGGTCAGCGGCGACCCGTTCGGGATCCTGCGGCTGAGCCGGCGCGTGCCGGCCACCAGCGAGATCATCGTCTACCCCCAGACGGTGGACCTGCCCGAGTTCAAGCTGCCGAGCGCTGAGCTGCCCGGCGGCCAGGCCACCCGGGCCCGCAGCTTCACCGTCACCCCGAACGTGGCGACCGTGCGCGAGTACGCTCCCGGCGACGGTTTCAACCGCATCCACTGGCGCAGCACCGCCCGCACCGGCCAGCTCATGGTCAAGGAGTTCGAGCTCGACCCGAGCGCCGATGTGTATATCGTGCTCGACATGCAGGAGCGGGCCGTCGTCCGCGACACGCGCGCGATTGGCCGCGGCGAGCCGGAGCCCGAGGAGCGGAACCGAGCGCCCTGGTGGGAGCGCCAGCCGGCGCAGCGCCGCGCCCCGGCCCAGGTGCTCGAAAGCACCGAGGAGTACGCGGTGATGGCGGCCGCCTCGCTCGCCCGCGCGCTGCTGGCCCAGAACCGGGTGGTCGGCATGGTCGCGTGGGGCCAGCACCGCGAGGTGATCCCGGCCGAGCGCGAGTCGCGCCAGCTGTTCAAGATCCTGGAGGCCCTGGCCATCCTGCGGGCGCACAGCCCCCAGTCACTCGCCGAGGTGCTGGTGGCCGAAAGCAACCGCTTCGGCCGCAACAGCACGATCGTCGTCGTCACCTCATCGCTTGACGAGCGCTGGGTCGGCGCGCTCCAGCAGCACCTGTACCGCGGTGTGCGATCGGCCGTGCTGTTCGTCGACCCGCAAAGCTTCGGCGGCTGGCGCGACCCCGAGCCCACCCTGCGCCGCCTCGCCGAGCTGCGCGTCCCCACCTTCCGCCTGCGCCAGGGCCAGTCCCTCGCCGACGCCATCAAGGAGCAGGCCGCGGCCACGGCGGCGTAGCCCCCGGCGGGGCGGGAGCTCCGAGAACAGCCAGATCGCGCCTACGTGCCCCGGTGGAGTCGTCCCCTGCGGCGCTGTCGTGCGCCAAAAACATTGACACCCCCCCCTCGATCGGCGTACAATACAGGCCGAAGTACGCCCAGAAGTGGTAACGATACACCATGCAGAAGCTAACCTCGGCCCAGATCCGCGCGACCTATCTAAAGTTCTTCGAGCGCCACGGCCACACCGTCGTGCCCTCCTCCTCGCTGGTGGTGGCCGACGACCCAACGCTGCTCTTCGCCAACTCGGGCATGGTGCCGTTCAAGGACGTGTTTCTCGGGCTGGAGCAGCGGCCCTACTCCCGGGCCACCAGCGCGCAGAAGTGCTTGCGCGTGTCCGGCAAGCACAACGATCTTGAGGAGGTCGGGCCGTCGCCGCGCCACCACACCTTTTTCGAGATGCTCGGCAACTTCTCGTTCGGCGACTACTTCAAGGCCGAGGCGATCAAGATGGCCTGGCAGCTCCTGACCGAGGAGTTCAAGCTCCCCGTCGAGCGGCTGTGGTTCACCGTCTTCGCCGGCGACGACGAGGTCCCCGCCGACGAGGAGGCCGCCCGCCTCTGGATCGAGCAGGGCGCCGACCCGAGCCGCATCCTGCGCTTCGGCCGCTCCGACAACTTCTGGGTCATGGGCGAAACGGGCCCCTGCGGCCCTTGCTCCGAGATCACGATGTATATCGGCGATGATCTGTCGAAGATGCGCCCCGATGGCGTCAACAGCGACGACCCCGATTATGTCGAGATCTGGAACAATGTGTTCATGCAGTTCGAGCGGGCGACGATGAAGCCCCTTCCGCGCCCGTCGGTCGACACAGGCATGGGCCTCGAGCGCATGGCCATGGCGATGCAGGGCGTTCACAGCACCTACGACACCGACCTGTTCGTGACGATCATCAACCGGGTGATCGCCGGCCTCGGCAGCGACGAGGCCCACTACCGGGCCCACTTCGCCAACTACCGCGCGATCGCGGACCACAGCCGCGCCGTGGCTTTCCTGATCGCCGACGGCGTGCTCCCCGGCAACGCCGGCCGCTCCTATGTTCTGCGCCGCATCCTGCGCCGGGCCGCCTACCAGGGCCGCACGCTCGGCTTCGAGCGCCCCTTTATGGCCGAGGTGGTCGACACCGTAATCGCCGAGATGGGCGAGGCCTACCCGCAGCTCCGCGACCGGCGCGGCTTTATTCTCGAGTCGGTCGACACCGAGGAGCGCCAGTTCCTGCGCACCCTGTCAGGGGGCATCACCCGCCTTAACGCCGTGGTCGAGCAGCTCCGGGCCAGCGGCGGCGTGAGTATCCCCGGCGCCGACGCCTTTGTGCTCAAGGACACCTTCGGCTTCCCCCTCGACCTGACCCAGAAGATCGCCAGCGAGCAGGGCCTTTCGGTCGACGAGGCCGGCTACGAGGCGGCCATGAGCGAGCAGCGCGGGCGCTCGCGGGCGGCCGCCCAGTTCAAGCGCGGCGGCGACGCCGAAGCCTGGGCCGACAAGAGCCTCGCCCCGACCGAGTTTCTCGGCTACACTCAGCTCGGCGGCGAGGCCACCGTGGTCGCCCTTGTCGCCAACGGCGACGATGTGAGCAGCGCGACGGCCGGCCAGAAGGTGCAGATCGTCCTCGACCGCACGCCCTTCTACGCTGAAAGCGGCGGCCAGGTCGGCGACACCGGTACGCTGCGCGCCGATGGGCTGCTGGTGCGCGTCGACGACACCCAGCGCCCGATCGCTGGCGTCAGCGTCCACTACGGCACCGTCGTGGAGGGCGAGCTGCGCCGCGGCGCCACCGTGGTGGCCCAGGTCGACGCCGAGCGGCGGGCCGACATCCAGCGCAACCACACCGCCACCCACATGCTCCAGCGCATCCTGCGCGATGTGGTCGGCGAGCACGCCGCCCAGGCCGGCTCGCTCGTCGCCCCCGACCGGCTCCGCTTCGACTTCACCCACACCAAAGCGATCGATCCGGCCCAGCTGCGCGAGATTGAATCCCGGATCAATAGCTGGGTCCGCGCCGACGGCGCCGTGCGCTGGGACGTGACCAGCTATCAGGAGGCGCTCGACCGCGGCGCAATCGCGCTGTTCGGCGAAAAGTACGGCGACCGGGTGCGCGTGGTCCACGTCGACCGCGGCGTCGGCGCCCCGGCCCAGGAGGCGGATGGCGCGGGGCAGGGGGCGGACGGCTACCAGTCTGATGCCCCCCTCCCCTCCTCGCCCACTCCCTCCCTCCCGTTCGCCACCCGCGACTCGCTGGAGCTGTGCGGCGGCACCCACGTGCGCAGCACAGGCGAGATCGGGTATGTTCGCGTGGTTGGCGAAAGCTCGGTCGGCAGCGGCCTGCGCCGGATCGAGGCCCTTTCCGGCCGCGGCGCCGAGCAGTATGTCGAGCAGCAGGCCTACGCGCTGCGCGAGCTGGCCGGCCGGCTCGGCGTAGCCCCCGCCATGGTGCTGGAGCGGGTCGAGCAGTTGCTTGTCGAGCAGAAGCAGCGCCAGCAGGAGCTGGAGGCCATGCGGGCCAGGCAGGCCCGCGGCTCGGTCGAGGGGCTGCTGGGCGGCGTCCAGCGCGTCGGGGACGTGCCGTTGCTCGCCGCGCGGGTCGAGGTGGACGAGTCGGCCCGCCTGCGCGAGATGGGCGACTGGCTGCGCGACAAGCTCGGCAGCGCCGTGATCGTGCTCGGCGCAGCGATCGGCGACAAGCCCCAGCTGCTGGCAATGGTCACCCCCGACCTGACGGCGCAGGGCTTCCACGCCGGCAACCTGGTCAAGGCCCTGGCCCAGGTGGTGGGCGGCGGCGGCGGCGGCCGGCCGGAGATGGCCCAGGCCGGTGGCAAGGACGTGGCGAAGCTGGAGGAGGCGATCGCCCAGGTGCCCGCGCTGGTGGCGGCACAGAAGAGGTAGGCGGTTCATGGCGGCGACCGAGACGGCCCTGGTGGTGGCGATGCCCGGCGACGATGTCGCGGCGCTCGAGCGGAAGGTGCTCCAGGCCAGGGCGCGCCACGTCCAGGCCTTGGTGCCGGAGGGGGTTTCGCTGCTCCAGCAGCCGGAGGCGGCGGCCCGGCTCGCCCATGCCGCCCGCGCCGCCGGGATCGACCTTTTGCTGGTCACAACCGACCCGGACACGCTGCGCGCTGCCCGCGGGGCGGGCCTGCTCGCCATGGAGGTCCGCGGCGCCCGCGTGCTTGTGCCGGAGCCCCGCCAGCCCGCCGCCCCGCCGGCCACGCCACCAGCGGCACCAGCGGTGGCGCCTCCCAGGGCGGCCCCTGTCACCACCATCCTCCCGCCCCCGCCGGCCGCCGAGGCGCCCGCCACGGCCCCGCCGACGGCCGAGCCTGCCGCCCCGCGCCTGCCGGTCGCCACGCCCACCGTCCCGCTCGCCGCCCGCGAGGAGGACGCGCTGCCCCACCCGCTCGCCGCGCCCACCGGCCCCGAGCCGCCCGCCGCGGCCCGGCCGCCCGAGCCGGAGCCGCGTGACGTGGCGACCGGCGGCCTCGCCCGCGACCTGAGGGCCGGCGACGCAGCCTTTCTCCAGGCCCTCGACGACCTCGACGCCGCGCCCACCCGCCGCGCCCCCGACGAAAGCGACGACGAGCCGATCGAAACGCTGATCTCGCTCTACAACGCCGACAAGCCCCACACCGCCCCGGCAATGCCGCTGGCCGACCAGCTGCGCCGGCAGGCGCACGCCGACGCCGACGATGATATCGCCGCCGCCCTCAACAGCATCGACGCCGAGCCTGCGCCGCGCGCCCGCACTCCCCCCCTTCCGACGCCGCGCGTGCGGCCGGAGGATATTGAGCTGACCGACGAGGACCGCCGGCGCATGGCCGCCCGCCGCCCCGGCGCGGCCCCGCCCCCCCGCCCGGCCCCCCGCCCAGCCCGAACCTACGCGGACCCAGAGGGCCCGGCGGCCGCCACGCCCGCCTCGCCCCGCCCGGCGCGCCGCGGCCAACCCTTGCGCTGGATCATCCCCCTGATCGCGCTCGTCGCGCTTGCCGCGCTTGTGCTCGCGCTCTGGCTGAACCGCGGCGGCGAGCTGCCCAATGTCGGCCTGCCGGGCTTCGCCCCGGTCACGATCAGCGTCAGCCCGCCGCCGAGCGCCCTGGCCGTCGAACCGGTGACCGACCTGGCCCTGCCGCTCGCAGAGCCCGGCGCCGGGCAGCCGGGGGACCAGGCGGCGACGGCGATCGAGAGCGCTGTGCTCGCCGCCGACAGCAGCATCGCCGCTGAGGGCACCGTCACAGCGGGCGTGCTCGCCCCTTCTGGCACCGCGGCGGGCGTCGTCACCGTGCTGAACCAGAACGCCCAGGGGATCGCGCTGCCCGCCGGGACCGAGTTCGTGGCCATCCAGCCCGATGGCCAGGAGGTGCCCTTCCTCAGCAGCGCCGAGGTGGTGGTGCCGCCGGCGACGACGGCCGACCAGGGCGCGCAGATCGTCACCACTCGCGGCAGCGCCCAGGTGCCGGTGACGGCGCGCTCGCCGGGCAGCGCCTCGAACGTCGGGCCGAACACCATCCGCCGCATGACCATCCCCGGCGGGCCGAGCTTCGAGGTGGTCGGCGGCCTGCTGCGCGTGACCCACGAGGCGATCAGCGGCGGCAGCGAAGCGGAGGTGCGCGTGGTCGGCGACGCCGACGTCCAGCGTGTGCTCGCCGGAGCCCTGGAGCAGCTCGACGCCGGCGGCCGCCAACAGCTGGAGACCCAGGCCGCGGCCCGCGGGCTTGCCGTGGAGCTCACCACCATCCTGCCGCGGCGCGAGGGGCTGGAGCAGCTCCAGGGCTTTGACCTTACGGTGACGCCCGGCGTGGGCGAAACGCTCGACCCGAACAACCCGCGCTTCACGGTCAGCGTCAGCGCCCGCTACAGCGCCCTGGCCACGCCCCCCGGCCGCCCGCTCGTGGGCGACGGCGGGCAGCTCTCCGATGTGTTCCCCGAGCAGCTGCGCCGGGCCGGCCTGCTGGAGGCCGGCGATTGCCGGGCCCCCGCGGTGACGGACTGGCGCTGGGACGGGCAGACCTTGTTCGTCGACGGCACGATCGGCCCCGACCCGCGCTGCACGGGCATCAGCCCGGCCGCCGAGCGGCAAGTGCGCGAGGCGGTGCGCGGGCGCACGCGGGCCGAGGCCGCGGCGGCACTCGACGCCCTCGTGGCCGAGGGCGTGATCGGCGGCTACACCCTGCCGGACGACGCCGAAAGCCTGCCCGACCAGGACTACCGGATCCGCGTGAATGTGCAGGGCGCCGATGGCTGACCGCCGCATACTCGGGCTCGACGTCGGGGAGCGCCGGATCGGCGTGGCGATCAGCGACGCCTCGGCCCGGCTGGCCGCCCCGCTGACCACGATCAACGCCAAACCGCAGGAGCAGGCCCTCGCCCGCATCGCCGCCCTGGCCCGCCAGGAGGAGGCGGTGGCGGTCGTGGTCGGCCTCCCGCTCACGCTGCGCGGCGAGATCGGGCCCCAGGCCGAGGTGGTGCGCCGCTTCGCCACCGCCCTTGAGGCCGTCGTCGGCTTGCCCATCCACCTGTTCGACGAACGGCTGTCCACCGCCGCGGCCGAGCAACAGCTGCGCGACCTCGGGGTGAAGCCCGAGAAGCGCAAGCAGCAGATCGACCAGGTAGCTGCGGCAATTATCCTGCAGGACTTCCTCGACCACCAGCGCAGCCGCGAGGGTGGCGAGGGCGGCGCTTAATGGTCAAATCTTCTTGCTTTGTGAACGGCACACAACGCCGCCAATACCTGTGATGCCGTACACTACTTGCGGAGCCGGCGGGAACCACAGATGCCGGCCAACAGCCGGCCACAATGGGCCCGCCCCACAAGGAGAAGCGAGATGACCACCTACACCGAACACCTCACCGGCGCCCGCCTCGTCGATCGCGTGCGCGAGCTCGTGAACCGCGGCGACGTTCACCGGATCACCGTCCGCGCCGAAGAAGGCTACACCATCGCCGAGTTCCCGATGCACGAGGGCGAGCCCAACTCCCTGCACGCCCCGGCCCTCGCCGCGATGGGCTCGATCGCCGCCCTCATCTGCACCTGCACCCTTGAAGTCCAGCGCGACGGCGACACCCGCCTCGCCGAGCTGTTCGAGGCCGCCCCGGCTGACTAGCCCCGGGCCGAACTGCTTACCGCACAGGCGCAGAGCACACACAGCTTTCACATTGGCCGCGTAACCAGGCCGTACCGCTCCGGGCAATACAGCCCGACCTGAGCGGTACGGCCTTGGTGTGTGCCTTCCGTAAATCCTCTCCGCCTGTGGCCTTTGCTGGTCTGCCCCGGAGCGATCCTATCGCCAGGAGCGGCGCGAGCGGTGGCGGGGGCGCCAGGCGTCGTGGTCACGGTAGTCGCGGCGGAGGCGGATGCCGAGGCGGCGCAGGACCGTCTTGCCGCCGGTGACGAGGTAGTCGGCGATGGTGTGGGCGGCGCTGCCCGTGATGAAGCCGAGCAGGAAGGCGCGCGACTCCTGGGGGTAGTCGTGGATCAGGCCGAGCAGGCGGTCGGTCAGAACTCGGTGGTAGTAGGGAACGACAATGCCGACCTGGCCTAGCAGCCAGGCGCCGCCTATAAGCAGGGCCACTACGACCAGGTAGAAGTAGAGCAGGCGCAGCAGCGGCGAAACGATCAGGCTGTGGCTGAAGAAGCTGCGGTGGGGGATGACATACATGTACGGCCGCCAGAGCACAAAGAGCGGCCCCCAGCGGTCGTCGATCGCCGAGTCGAGGTCGAGGTCGGGCGAGAACATGATTCCCGAAAGCAGGTGCGCCCCGACCAGAATCAGGGTGTTGCGGGTGGCCGCTGGCTCAGGGAAGCCGTTATAGATTTGTAGCCACTGGACGAGAGGCGCCAGGGCCGCCCCGCTCACTACCGTGATGATGTCGTGTGTGCGCGCGCCCGGCATGGCCCCTTCTCCTGTTCGTCGCGGCCCCGCCAATCATAGCACATTCGTGCGCCGCCAACAATTGGCGCGGCGCGCTTGACTTTCTCGGGCAGCGGGAGTAGCATAGCGTTTCTCCAACATGATCCCAGCACCGCCAGGGCCCCGACGATCGCCCAGCGCGGCCCGGATGACAGGCCGCCTGCCCTTTCTCGGGCCGGCGCAGACATGGCTCGTGGCCGTCCGCGGAGGACGGCAGGGCATAGGTTGAGGAGGAAGCATGCGTTTCAGATTCCTGCTGCTCGTGCCGGCCCTGGCCCTCGCTCTGGCCGCCTGCGGCGCCGGCGGCGCCAGCGCGCCGGCCACCCCTGCCGCCCAGGCCACAACGGCCCCGGCCGCCACCGAGGCCGCCACCGAGGCCGCCACCAGCGCCCCCGCCGCCACCGAGGCGCCAACAACGGCCCCGGCCGCCACCGAGGCCGCGACCAGCGCCGCCGCCACCACCGCCCCCGCCGCGTCGGGCGGGCCCGTCCGCATCGGCATCCTCGGGCCGTTCACCGGCGGCGCGGCCACGATCGGCCAGGAGCAGCTCAACTTCGCCAAGCTCGCCGTCGAGGACTTCAACCAGGCCAACGGCACCAGCTACGAGCTGGTCGAGGGCGACACCGAGCTCGACCCGGCCAAGGCCGTCACCGCCGCCCAGCGCCTCGCCTCCGACGAAAGCATCTACGCCATCGTCGGGCCCGCCGGCAGCCAGGAGGTGATCGCCGTTCAGCCCATCCTCGGGCCGGCCAACCTCGGCTTTATCTCGCCCTCGGCCACCCGCGTCGACCTGACCGAGCAGAATTTTGGCAACTTCTTCCGCGTCGTCCCCCGCGACGACGTGCAGGGCGCCACCGACGCCAACTACATCGCCGACCAGCTCAAGGCCACCAAGGTCTGGGTGATCGACGACCAGTCGGCCTACGCCACCGGCCTCGCCGACGAGGTCGAGCCTGTGCTGACCGGCAAGAACATCGCCGTCACCCGCGCGTCGATCACGCAGAAGGACACCGATTTCTCGGCCCTGGTGACCCGAATCAAGGGCGACGCCCCCGAGGTGATCTTTATCCCCTGGCAGCTCGCCCCCCAGGCTGTAACGTTCGCCAAGCAGCTCGCCGAGCAGGGCGTGACGGCGACCCTGTTCGGCGCCGATGGCCTGTACGACGCCACCAACTTCATCGAGGGCGCCGCCGGCGCGACCGATGGCGCCTTTGTCTCGTTCTTCGCCCCCGACGTGTCGGCGGTCGAGGCGGCCAAGCCCGTCGTCGAGGCCTACACCGCCAAGTACGGCAACGTCGGGCCCTTCGGCGCGCCGACCTACGTCGCCACCATGGTCGCCCTTGAGGCGGTCTACCGGGCCGAGCAGGCCGGCGCGCTGTCGCGCGAGGCGGTGCTGGCCGAGCTGCCGAAGACCAACATGGAGACGAGTATCCTCGGCATCCCGATCACCTTCGACGCAAAGGGCGACCTGCAGAACGCGTCGTTCTTCCTGTTCCAGGTGAAGGACGGGGCGTTCGAGCTGGTGACGCAGAGCTAAGAGAGGGCCGCGCCGACGATGGAAACGTTCCTCGCCCAGTTCCCGCAGCAGATCGTCAACGGCCTGACCCTCGGCGCGGTCTACGCGCTGATCGCGCTGGGCTACTCGATGGTCTACGGCATCCTGCAGCTGCTCAACTTCGCCCACGGCGACGTGTACATGGTCGGCGCGTTCGTCGGCTACGGGGTGCTCACGGCCCTCGCGCCCAAATCCGGGCTGCTCCTTCCGGCCTGGGCGGTCGTCGCGCTGATGCTGTTGGCCGCGATGGTGGTCTGCGGCGGCCTCGGGGCGCTGATCGAGTGGTACGCCTACAGGCCCCTGCGCTCGGCGCCCCGGATCGCCCCGCTGATCAGCGCCCTCGGCGTCTCGTTCTTCATCCAGAACGCGGCGCTGCTGCTCCTGTCGGCCAACTACCGGACCATGCGCACCGAGGTGCTGTTCCCGCTGCGCATGGGCTTCGATGTCGGCTCCGCCCGCGTTTCCGCCGTGCGGGCCCTGGTGATCGTCACCGCGCTGCTGCTCATGGTCGGCCTCCAGCTGCTCGTGCGGCGGAGCCGGCTCGGCCGGGCAATGCGGGCGGTCGCGATCGACCGCGAGGCCGCCGCGATGATGGGCGTGGACGTGGACCGGGTGGTGGTCGCCACCTTTGTGATCGGCTCGGCCCTGGCCGGGGCGGCCGGGGTGCTGGTGGGCCTTGCCTTCACCCAGGTCTGGCACTTCATGGGCTTCACCGCGGGCCTGAAGGGCTTCACGGCGGCGGTGGTGGGCGGGATCGGCAGCATCCCCGGGGCGGTGCTCGGCGGGCTGCTGATCGGGCTGAGCGAAAGCCTGGCCGTCGGCTTTATCTCGCCCACCTTCAAGGATCTGATCGCGTTCGGCGTGCTCGTGCTGGTGCTGCTCGTGCGCCCCGCCGGCCTGCTCGGCCGGCGGGCCCAGCAGAAGGTGTAGCCATGAGCCTCGACAAGATCGGCCAGGACGAGTGGGTCGAGCAGATCGAGGCCAGGCGCGCCCGTCGCGGGCCCCTCGGCCGGTTTGTGGACCGGGTCGCGGCCGTCAACCCGCTGGCCCTCGGCGCGGCCTTCCTGGCCGCGGCCGCCCTGCTGCCGCTGCTCACCGGCAACGAGTACCTGATCCGGGTGGCCGGCAACGTCTGCCTGTTCGCCCTGCTCGCCCTCGGGCTGAACACGGTGGTCGGCTCGGCCGGCCTGCTCGACCTGGGCTACGTCGCCTTCTACGGGGTCGGCGGCTACGCCTACGCCCTGCTCGCCTCGAACCAGCTCGGCCTCCATCTGCCCAGCTGGCTGGCCCTGCCCCTCGCGGTGGCCGTGGCCGGCCTGGCCGGGCTGCTGCTCGGCCTGCCCTCGCTGCGGCTCAGCGGCGACTACCTCGCGATCGTCACGCTCGGCTTCGCCCAGATCTTTGTGCTGCTTGCCACCACCCTCGACCGCGTGCCGGTGCCAGGGTCGGATGCGCCGCTGAACCTGACCGGCGGCCCGAACGGGATCACGCCGATCGACCCGATCCACCTGCTCGGCCTGCGCCTGACTACGACAACCCATTACTTCTACCTGCTGCTCCTGGCACTCGGCGCGGTGCTGCTGCTCCTGCACAACCTCGGCAGCTCGCCCACCGGCCGGGCCTGGCGGGCCATGCGCGAGGACACCCTGGCCGCCGAGGCGATGGGCATGCCGGTGCGCCGGCTCAAGCTGCTCGCCTTCGTGGTCGGCGCCGCGATCGCGGGGCTAGGCGGCGGGATCTTCGCCGCCTGGCAGACGGCCGTCTTCCCCGCGAACTTCGACGTGACGCTGCTGATCACGCTCTACGCGATGGTGGTGCTCGGCGGCGTGGGCAGCCTGCCCGGCGCGATCGCCGGGGCCTTCATCCTCGCGGTGCTGCCCGAGCTGCTGCGCGGCCCCGACACTGCCCGCCTGATCTTCTACGGCGGGATCGTCGCGATCACCCTGCTCGTCAGCCGCCCGCGCTGGCGCGGCGCCGCCCTGCTCGCCGCCGTGGCCCTGGCCGGCCTGATCATCCGGCTGGTCGCCACCGCGCTCTGGCCCGGCAGCCTCGGCGCGCCACCCGCCCCCGTCTCGGAGGGGCTGGGCGCCGTCGCCCAGGCTTGGCTGGTCTTCCCCGCCGACGCGACGGCCGCCGGCAACGCGCTGTTCGTGGTGGTGGTGGGCCTGCTGATGGTGGCCAGCCGCACCCGTGCGCCCGGGCTGCGCTTCGCGCTGCTCGTGCCCACGCTGTACATGCTCGCCTTTGTCTGGGAAACGCGCCTCGCCGCCGAGCCGAGCGTCACCCGGCTCCTGTTCTTCGGCGCCATCCTGGTGCTGCTGATGACCTACCGGCCCGAGGGGCTGTTCGGCAAGCCGCGCGTGGAGGTGGTGTGATGGCCGAGCCGCTGCTCGAGCTGTGCGACGTCGGCAAGCGCTTCGGCGGCCTCCAGGCCGTGAACAACCTGTCGCTGACCGTCGGCGCCGGCGAGATCGTCAGCCTGATCGGGCCCAACGGCGCGGGCAAGACCACGGTGATGAACCTGATCACGGGGATCTACCGGCCCAGCGCGGGCGACATCCGCTTCGCCGGCGAAAGCATCGTCGGCCTGTCGCCCGACGAGATCACCCGGCGCGGGCTGGCCCGCACCTTTCAGTCGCTGCGGCTGTTTCTGAACATGTCGGTGATCGAGAATGTGATGGCCGCCGCCTACGGCCGGCGCCGCTCGCGGCTGTGGCAGGCCCTCCTGCACACGCCCGCCTTCCGGCGCGAGGAGGCGCGCATCAGGGCCCTGGCCGAGGAGCAGCTGGCCTTTTTCGGCAGCCGGCTCCAGGGCTACCGCTACGACCAGCCGGCCTACAGCCTGTCCTACGCCAACCGCCGCCGCCTGGAGATCGCCCGCGCGATGGCGACGGGGCCGAAGCTGCTGCTGCTCGACGAGCCGGCCGCCGGCATGAACCCCCACGAGACGCAGGAGATCACCCGAGTGATCGCCGACCTGCGTGAGCGCGGCGGCTACAGCATCCTGCTGATCGAGCACGACATGGGCCTGGTCGGCGGGATTTCCGACCGCGTGATCGCCCTCGACTACGGGGAGAAGATCGCCGAGGGCCCGTTCGAGGCGGTCGCCACCAACGAGCGCGTCGTCGAGGCCTACCTCGGGCGCAAGCATGAGCAGGGGTTGCGGAAGTAGCAGGAACAGAGCCCAAGGCCTCTATGACCACACCACTCCTCCAGCTTGACGCCGTCAACACCCACTACGGCCCCATCCACATCCTCCAGAACGTCAGCCTGGAGGTGCGCGAGGGCGAGATCGTCTGCCTGCTCGGCGGCAACGCCTGCGGCAAGTCGACCACGCTCAAGACGATCCTCGGGGTCGTCCGCCCCACCAGCGGCGCGGTGCGCTTCCGCGGCGAGCCCGTCCACGAGCGGTCGACCAGCTACCGGATCGCGAAGGGGATGGCGGTGGTGCCGGAGAACCGGCGCATCTTCGGATCGATGACGGTGCTGGAGAATTTGCAGATGGGCGCGTACCTGCGCCACGACCGGGCCGCCCTCGCCGAGGACCTCGACCGGGTCTTCTCCCTGTTCCCGCGCCTGGCCGAGCGGCGCGGCCAGGCCGGCGGCACGCTCTCGGGCGGCGAGCAGCAGATGCTCGCCTTCGGCCGGGCCCTGATGAGCCGCCCGAAGCTGATCCTGATGGACGCGCCCTCGATGGGGCTGGCGCCGCTGCTGGTGGAGCAGAACTTCGAGCTGATCCAGACGATCAACCGCCAGGGCGTCACGATCTTCATGGTCGAGCAGAACGCGAACATGGCCCTCTCGATCGCCCACCGCGGCTACGTCCTCCAGACCGGCCGCGTCGTCCTCGCCGATAGCGCCGCCGCCCTGCTCGGCAACGACCAGCTCCGGCGGGCGTATCTCGGGCACTGACAAGGAGCCGCCCATGCCCCCCATTCCCGATGCCGAGCGCTGGCGCTCGCGCTTTCCAATCTTCGCTGAAAAGACCTATGTCAACAGCTGCTCGCAGGGCGCGCTGTCCCACGAGGTGCGCGCCGCCTACGAGCAGTACATGGCCGACTGGGACCGGCTCGGCTCGCCGTGGGAGCTGTGGGTCGAGCAGACCGAGGCCGCGCGCAATGCCTGCGCCCGCCTGATCAATGCCGACGCCGACGAGGTGGCCGTGATGACCTCGGTCTCGGCGGGCGTGAGCGCCCTGATGAGCTGCCTCGACTTCCGGGGCGGGCGCGACACAATCCTGGTGGGCGACTACGCCTTCCCCACGGTGGGCCAGATCGCCCACGCCCAGGAGCAGCGGGCGGGCCGCGTCGTCCATGTGCCGCTGGTGGATGGCGTTACGTCGGCCGAGTCGTTCGAGCGGCTGATCGACGAGCGCACGGCCGTGGTGGCCCTCAGCCACGTCAGCTTCCGCACCGGCGCGCGGCAGGACCACATCCCCGAGATCGTGCGCGCCGCCCACAAGCGCGGGGCCCTGGTGCTGCTCGACAGCTACCAGGCGATCGGGACGGTGCCGATCGACGTGCGCGCCCTCGGCGTCGACGCGCTCGCCGCCGGCACCCTGAAGTACCTGCTCGCCTCGGCCGGGCTCGGCTTCCTGTACGTGCGCCGCGAGCTGATCCCCCGGCTCACCCCCACCGCGATTGGCTGGTTCTCCCAGGAGAACATCTTCGCGATGGACATCTACCACAACACGCCGGCCGCCACCGCCCGCCGCTTCGAGAGCGGCACCCCGCCCGTGCCCAACATCTATGCGGGGGTGGCCGGCATGGCGCTCGTCGAGCAGATCGGCGTCCCCGCGATCGAGGCCCACATCCGCGAGCTGACCGACCATCTGATCGCCGGTGCCACAAAGTTGGGCTGGAAGGTTCTAACCCCGCGCGCCCCCGAGCGCCGGGGTGCGATGGTCGCCGTCCGCTCGCGCGACGTCCACGCCCTGGTGGGTCGCCTCGCCGCCGCCGGCGTGGTCGTCTCTAGCCGCGACCAGAACCTGCGCATCTCGCCCCATTTCTACAACACCCACGCCGACGTCGAGCGCGTCCTCGCCGGCCTCCAGGCCCACGCCGACCTCAAGGGCTAAGGCTCGCCGCCCCGCTGCGTTCTACGCGCCTCCGCCAAGAAACTTCGAGGACACGTCATGCACTATGTCAACCTGGGCCGAACGGGGCTGAAGGTGTCGGCGGTGGGGCTGGGGTGCGGGAACTTCGGCGGGGTGGGGAGCGCGCCGGCGTTCTTCGGCAAGGGCGAAAGCGAGGCCGAGGCGTTCGCGATCATGGACGCGGCCTGGGAGCAGGGGATCACCCTGTTCGACACGGCTGACGCCTACGGCGGTGGGCGCAGCGAGCAGTACATCGGGGCGTGGCTGCGCGAGCGCGGGAGCGCCGTGCGCGACCAGCTGATTCTCAGCTCGAAGGTGTTCAACCCGGTTGGCGACGGGCCGAACGACCGCGGGCTGTCGCGGCGGCATATCGTGCGCCAGGTCGAGGCGAGCCTGCGCCGGCTCGGCGTTGAGTACCTGGACCTGTACCTCATCCACGAGCCCGACCCGTCCACCCCCCTGGATGAGACGCTGCGCGCCCTCGACGACCTGGTGCGACAGGGCAAGGTCTGCTATCTCGGCGCATCGAACATGCCGGCCTGGCTGACGACAAAAGCGCTCTGGATCAGCGACCGGCTGGGCCTGCACCGCTTCGAGTGGGTGCAGAACGGCTACAGCCTGCTGGAGCGCCGCGACGAGGCCGAGCTGTTTCCGCTCCTGGCCGACCAGGGCCTCGGCTACACCCCGTTCAGCCCCCTCGCCGGCGGCTGGCTCACCGGCAAGTACCGCGAGGGCAGCCCGTTCCCGGCCGGCTCGCGCATGACCCTGCGCCCCGAACCGTACGAGCGGCTGCTGCGCGCCGAAGTGTTCCGCGGCCTCGACCGGCTGCGGGGCCACGCCGAGGCTCGCGGGGTCGATATGGCCACGCTGGCCCTCGCCTGGGTCATGGCCCACCCCCTGGTGACGGCGCCGATCCTCGGGCCGCGCCGGCCCGAGCAGCTGGAGCCGGCGCGCCGGGCCCTGGAGCTGCGGCTCGACCCGGCCGAGCGCGAGCTGATCGCGTCGTTCTTCGCCCCCGCCGAGCCCGAAAGGTAGGCCATGCAGATCGTCGTTCTCAGCCACCACGATGTCGAGCGGCTCCTGCCGATGGCCGAGTGCATCGACGCGATGGAGCGCGCCCTCATCGCCCTCAGCGCCGGGGAAAGCCACATGCCGCTGCGGACGGTCGTGCGGCCGCCGGGGGCGGCGGGCCTCATGGGCCTGATGCCCGCCTACCGGGGCGGCGAGCGCCCCGCCTACGGGCTCAAGGCGGTGTGCGTTTTCCCGGGCAACAGCGCGATCGGCAAGGACTCGCACCAGGGCAGCGTGATGCTGTTCGACGGGGCCACCGGCGAGCTGCTGGCGCTGATCAACGCCGCCGCCGTCACCGCCATCCGCACCGGCGCCGTTTCCGGCCTGGCCACGCGCCTGCTCGCCCGGCCCGACGCGGGCGACCTCGCCTTGATCGGCGCGGGCGTCCAGGCCCGCACCCAGCTCGCCGCCGTGGCCGCCGTACGCCCGCTGCGCCGGGTGCGCGTGGCCGCGCGCACCCCTGAGAGCGCCCGCAGCCTCGCCGCCGAGCTCGGGCCCGCCTACCCCTTCCCCGTCGAGGCGGCGGCGAGCGCGGAGGAGGCCGTGCGCGGCGCCGACCTGATCGTGACCGCGACCACCAGCGCCGAGCCTGTGCTGCGCCGCGCGTGGGTCGCGCCCGGCGCGCACATCAACGCCGTCGGCTCCAGCATCCCCACCGCCCGCGAGCTCGACGCGGCGACCATGGCCGCCGCGAGCCTGTTCGTCGACCGGCGCGAGTCGACGCTGAACGAGTCCGGCGACTTCCTGTTCGCCCAGCGCGAGGGCGCGGTCAGCCCCGAGCACATCCGCGCCGAGATCGGCGAGGTGGCCGCCGGCGCGCGACCGGGCCGCGCCAGCCCCGACGAGATCACGCTGTTCAAGTCGCTCGGGCTGGCCGTGGAGGACATGGCGGCGGCCGAGCTGCTATATCGCAGGGCGCGCGAGCAAGGCGCCGGGGCCTGGGTGGAGTTTTAGCGCGAGGCGGTTGCGGGCAGGGCGGGGCTGGGCGCGCCGCGGCCGCGAGCGCGAATGGCTTTCGGCTTGTGCGAGCCGGCCGTCGCGAGGAGGAAGAGATGCTTCCAACGCTCGATCAGATCACCGCCGCCCGCGATCGGATCGCCGGCGCCGCGGTCCGCACCCCGGTCGTCCGGCTCCACGCCGAGGGGGCGCCGGCCGAGATCTACCTCAAGCTGGAAAACCTCCAGCCGATCGCCTCGTTCAAGATCCGCGGCGCGGCCAACGCCATCGCCCAGCTCCCGCCCGAGGAGCTGCGACGCGGCGTGCTCACGGCGTCGGCCGGGAACATGGCCCAGGGCGTAGCCTGGATGGCCCGCGCCCTCGGCGTGCCGTGCACGGTCGTGGCGCCTGAAACGGCGCCGGCCACCAAGGTCGCCGCGATCGAGCGCCTCGGCGGGCGCGTGCTCAAGGTGCCCTTCGACCGCTGGTGGCAGACGTTCCAGGAGCGCTCCTACCCGGGCGTCGAGGGCGCCTTCATCCACGCCTTCGACGACCCCGCCGTGATGGCGGGCAACGGCACGATCGCCCTGGAGATTCTGGACGACCTGCCCGACGTGGACGCGGTGATCACCCCCTGGGGCGGCGGCGGCCTGACCTGCGGCGTCGCCGCGGCCATGGCCGCCGCCCGCCCGGCCTGCCGGGTCTTCGCCGCGGAGGTGGCGGGCGCCGCGCCCCTCGCCGCCGCGCTGGCCGCGGGCGAGCCCGTGACGGTCGACTACCGGCCCTCCTTCGTGGACGGCATCGGCAGCCGCACCGTCTTCCCGCAGATGCTCGCCCTGGCCCGCGGCCTCGTCGCCGGCTCGCTGGTCGCCGGCGTCGACGCGGTGGCCGCCGCCGTCCGCCTTCTCGCCGAGCGCACCCGGGTCGTGGCCGAGGGCGCCGGCGCCTGCCCCGTCGCGTGCGCCCTGGCCGGCGGCGCGGGGGGCGGCAAGGTCGTCTGCGTCGTCTCCGGCGGCAACATTGACACCGACAAGCTATGCGCAGTGTTGAGCGCCGCGGGGTAGGGGCAGGGCGGCGCGACGAAAACGACCGGCGGGTGAGAACCACCCGCCGGTCTTGCTATCTACCGCCACTGAGCGGAAGCCCGGGCTTAGCGCACCGCCAGGTTGCCGCCGCCGAGGGTCTGCTCAGCCGTCTTCGTGCCGGTCCAGTTGCTGGCGAACCAGATGCCACCGCTCTTGTTGAGCACCTGGATGCCGAGCGTGTCCTTGGTGCCAGGCTCGCCGTTGTCGGTCATCCAAAGCTGGAGCGTGGCGTTGGAGTCGACCGAGACCGGGTTCAGCGGGTCGGTGATGTCCTGGATGTTGGCCTTGCCGGTGAAGTTGGCCTTCGCCCCAGACACGCCGAGCGAGCTGAGTACGTTGCTCTTGATCTGGTAGACTCGGCCGCCGCTGCGGACGATGATGTTCACATTACCCTGAAGGTTGGTGCCGCCGCGGTTGTACTTGACGTTGAAGCCGAAGTTGGCGTTGCTGCCGGCGGTGCCCGGGTACAGGCCCGCCGACTTGCTCATCGCCAGGTTGCCGCCGCCAGTGATAAAGCTGGACGCGATCGGCTGGGCAACGGTGATGACGTTGTTGTCGGCCGAGTCGTTACGCACATAGTAGCCATTGACGATGATGCCGACGGTGTACACGCTCCCGCCGGTGCTGCCGGCCGTCAGCGGCGTCGTGCAGCTCGCCGTGCCGGTCTTGGCGTCGCCGGTGCTAACGAGGCCGACGGCGAGGTTGCTGCAGCCCGGGAAGGCCGTGTTCGTGTCGCGGTTGACGAACGTCACCTTAGCGTTACGGATGTCGCCGGCCGTCGGGTCGAAGGTCGGATCGCCGGCGACGGCGGAGATGTCGCGGATCGTGGCCGACAGCGTCACATTGGCGCTGGTGCTGCTCGCCGACGACGTCCAGAACAGGGTGCCGCCCGAGTAGGTCGCCCGCGCGTCCTCCTTGGCCACCGTGATCGTGAAGCTGGTTGTGCCCACGCCACCGGTCGAGTCCGTCACGGTGACCGTGACGGGGTAGGAGCCAGGGGCGGCCGTGGCTGCGCCGGCCAGCTTCCAGATGATGCCGCCGGGCAGCGTCTGGCCGTCGCTGGTCGAAACGGGGGAAAGCGTCAGGCCGGTGGGCAGGCCAACAATCGATACGTTGAGCGCCGAGCTGAGCGAGTCGGCGTCGCTGACGGAAACGGTCACGTCGGGCGCGAGCGGGTCGCTATACTGGACCGAGCGGGCCCCGTTCTCGCCGAGCGAGCTCGTCACCACCGGCAGGGCCTCGATCGTGAAGTTGGCGTTCGACAGGTCGAAGAAGACGTTGCCGACCGCCTCGATCTTGACGCGGGCCTGGGTCGTCCCCACGTTCGGCAGCGTAACCGCCTCGGAGCCGTCGTTGGGCGTGCTCGCGGCCAGGACGGTCGGGTAGGTGTAGCCGCCGTCCGTCGAGAGGGAGATCTTCACGTTGGCCGCATTAACTGGCGCCGCTGCGGTGCCGGCCACGTCCCAGGTGATCGTCTGCGTCGAGCCGCCCTTGTAGGTGGCGGCCGTGTTGGGCGAGGTGACGAGGAAGGGCCCGGCGGTCGGGGCCAGCAGGAGCCGGGTGACGGCCGCGTTCACGCCGCCGCGGCCATCGCGCACAGCCAGCCGGAAGTTCAGCGATAGGGGGCTGGCGTTCACGTTCGTGAAGCCGACGTAGGCCGCGGTCGGTAGGAACTCGGAGAAGCAATCGATCTGGACGGCCGTGGGCGGGCTCGACGCCGCGGGGCAACTGCCCGTCTCCGCGTTGGTGTTGTTGGCGAGGATCTGCTCCAGGTCGGGGAAGACGCGGGTGGGGTTGGTGCTGACCGCGTTCAGCCCGGGCGAGTTGTAGAGCAGCGTGTCGGACGCGCTGACATTGGCGGCGGTGCCGAACTGGCGGAACAGTGGCCCGTTCGTCTTGACATTGCTGATCAGCGAGGTGCCCGCCGTGGCGCCACGGTCGTTCTGCTCCCACATATAGGTCAGCGTGTCGCCGTCGGCGTCGCTGCCGCTGCCGGTGAGCGCGAAGGGCGTCCGGACCGGGATGGTGAACTGGATGGGGGCGGTCACGGTCGGGATGTTCTGGCCGGTCGGCGTGATGTTGCCGCGGCGGGTGGTGGCGCCGCCCTTGGCGACCTCGCCGACGAAGCCGGTGCAGCCAGCACAGTTCACAAGCTGGAGCTCGGCGACGTTGCTTCCGGCGAGCGTGCCGCCGAAGGTGACGGTGAAGGCGGTGTCGCTCAGCGCGCTGACAACGGCCGTGCCGCCGGCGGGCCAGCCGGCGATGGCCTGAATGGCGGCCTGTACGCCCAGAGTCGTGTAGTTCGTGCCGCGGACGATGGGCGCCGAGTCGTTGCCGTTGAAGCGCAGCTGGAACGACTTACCGTTGGCGTCAAAGCCCGTAAGCACGCCGAGCTGCACCTCGTTGATGTTTAGCTCGGCGCCGGTGATATAGGTCGTGACCTCGTCGAAGCTGCGCTGCGACCAGTACGGGTCGGAGTGGGGCTGGAGGTTGTCGGTGCCGCAGATGCCGGCGTAGGCCATAATCGACGAGCCGCTGCCGGGCTCGACCGAGGTGGCGGCGCTGCGGTTGCCGCCCGAGCAGTTCACCTGGTTACCGTTGAAGGTGTGGTTGCCGGCGAACTGGTGGCCAATCTCGTGGGCCACGTAATCGACGGCGAAGTAGTCGCCGACGGGCGCCGGGAGGCCGGTGCAGCCCTGGGCCTTGTTGTTGCCGCCGACCACGCCGAGGCTGGCGACGCCGCCGCCAGGCTGGCCGAGGGCGATGTGGCCGATGTCGAAGCTGCTGGCGCCGACGAGCAGGCCAATCACCTGGCGCGTGCGGGTGAGCGTGCTGCTGGTACAGTTGGTCGCCTGAGTCTGGGTGTAGCAGGCGGAGCCGCCGCAAGGGCCGTTGGCGCCTGTCATCTGGGCGGCCGTGTTCAGGTTGAGCCGGTCGTTGTCAGCGATCAGCACCAGCCGGATCGAGGTCTCGTCCTCGTACACCTGGGTGACGCGGTTGATCAGCGTGACCTTGGCGGCCGTCACTTTGTCGGCGCCGAAATAGTTGGCGTAGCCGGGGTCGGTCAGCAGCGCCAGCCGGTAGGTGCGCAGGATGTCACCGGTCGGCGGGTCGGCCGATAGGTCGTCCTCCAGCACCACCTCATAGGTGACATACGCCGACTGGCTGCCGTCGTTGGCCTCGACCGCGTGGGTGCCGAGAACGCCCGCCGGGTCGGCGGCAAAGCTCGCCTCCACGGCGCCGTCGGCGTCGGCCTTGGCGCTCACGGTGCGGGTCGCGAAGCGGCCCTCGGGGTCCGAGATCGTGATCGTGACCGGAGCGTTAGGGGCGAACCCGCCGCCGGCGAGCTGCACGGTGGCGCTGGCGTAGTAGTTGCCGCGGTCGACCGCGATCTCGGGCTCGCCCGACTCGCGCTCGACGAAGTTCCCGTTCTGGTTCTCTAGGTCGCGGCCGAAGTAGCTGGCGTAGAGGCTGTCGTCCAGGTGGTAGTACGGCTCGATATACCACCCACCCTTGGGCGAGCGCACCGAGGCGTGGAAGCCGAGCGGGGTCAGGTCGAAGCGGATGGTGGCGGCGGGGTCGTCGATGCCGCGCCCGCGGTAGGTCTTGATTTCGGGGTGGAGCGCCGCCAGGCCCGGCTCCATCACCGGCGCCTCCTCGACGGCGAAGCGCTCAAATACGCCGCGCGGGTTGGGGAGCGACAGGTCGAGCAGCTGGGCATTGCGACCGTTGCCCCGCTCGCGCGGGGCGGTGGCGAGCAGGGCGACCATGCCGCCGCGGTTCAGCGCGAAGCTGCCGTAGCGGCGGGCCTTGAGCGCGGGCTTGGCGCCCTGGCGGGCCGGCGGGGTCGAGGCGGGCACGCGCCGCCACAGCTCCTTCCCTCCGGCCGCGGCCACGGCGGCCGCCGACTCGGCGGCGGGAGCGCTTCGCGGCGCGGCGAGGGCTGCCCGCCCCGTGGGCGAGCCGAGCGAGGCTAGAAGGGTGGCCAGCAGGACGAGGGTGGTGACCAGCGGACGTAATGGCTTCATCGGGAGTCCTCAGCAGGGTGCGTGGGCACAGGAGCGCGCGAGATACGAAGTGCCAGGGCGGCGTGGCGCGGACGTGGCAAGGGTGTTACATCGGCGTTTCCTCGTCGGCTACAGCAACTCCGTGGCGCTGCGGCGGGGGCAGCGGCCGTCGCTGCCCCCGCCGGCAGTAGTGGCTGTTTCGGGCCTACCGCACGAACTGGAAGAGCGCGATCCGGTTTACGGCCGGCCCTTCACCAAGGTCAAGTTTCATCGTCTTGCACGACTTGGCGTACGACTTGGGCGTGGCCCAGTTAAGCTGGTAGTACCCGTTGCCCAGGTTCTGCAGGCCGGACGAACCGGGAGCGTACTCCTCGAGCTGGTCCGTCGTGCTGCCCGCCGGGCAGGTCAAGCTCTCGACAGTCACGCGGACGCTCGCCAGGTTGGTCACCGGCGCGCCATTGGCGTCGACAAGCCGCCACTTGAGCGGGATGGCCTGGCCGGCGTTGGCGGCGTTGAGGATGCCGTTGTTGTCCACCGGCTGGGCGAACCCGCTGAAGTGGAAGACCACGTCATAGGCGGCCGTGGCGCTCGCGGTATTGCCGGCGTTATCGGTGGCGGTGCAGGTCAGCTGCTTCTTGCCGACGCTGTCGGTCAGAACGGCGGCGCAGCTCGCGCTGGCCACGCCGGAGGTGGCGTCGGCGGCGTTGGGGCTGGCGGCGGCGCTGCCGTTGAGCAGCACCGGGTTCGGCGCGACGGCCGGGGCGAGGGTGGGCGCCGTCGCGTCGACCTTGAAGCTCAGCGACTTGGCCGCCTCCTGGTTGCCGGCCTTGTCGGTCGAGCGGTATTCAAGCAGGTGGCCGCCGTCGCCCGTCACCTGGAAGGGCGCCGTGTAGGCCGTCCAGGCGCCGTTGTCGAGCCGGTACTCGGTGGAGGCCACGCCTGAGTCGCCGGTCAGCTCGTCGTCCGCGCTCAGGGTGACGATCGGGTTCCTGTACCAGTCGTTCACGGGGGCGGGCGACAGCGAGGCCGTGGTCGCCGGGGCGGCGGTGTCGATCACGAAGCGAGCTTCGTTGACGGCCGACACGTTGCCCTTGATATCCTTGGCGATCCACTTGACGGTGGTCGTTTGGCTGAACAGGAAGACCTGGCCGGGCCGGCGCGGGCCCTGGGCCTCCCATGTCGGGGAGTTGAGCGTGGGCTTCGAGCCGTCCAGGGTGTAGTAGATCACGGCCGGCTCGTTGCCGTAGCGGAAGGTCGCCCGGACTGGGGTTTGCGACGCCGCACCATTCGGCTCCATGTAGGCCCGGGGCATGGTGGTGTCGCGGGCATAGGCGAGCGCGGTTTCCAGCAGCCCGTAGTTGCCCGAGGCGAACTCGAGCGCCTCGAAGCGGCCCTCGCTGGCGAAGGCGGGCTGGAAGCCGACGGGGGTCTGCGAAACGCCGGCAGAGGTGGAGGTGAAGCGGTCGGAGCCGGCCTCGAAGCTGTAGGAGATGATATCCCTGCGGTACCAGTGGTCGTCAGCGCTGTTGCCGGCGGCCGAGTACAGCACGTCGGCGATCGGGCCGGTGCGCTCGGGGAGGACGACGGTGCCGCGCTCCTCCTTGATCCGGTTCAGCACCAGGTCGGCGCCGGCGAAGAAGTACGCCTCCACACCGATGTTGGGCGGCGGCAGCGGCACGCGGCCGTTCAGGATGTAGGCCCCGGGCGACCACATGTAGTAGCCGCCGTAGGTGTGGATGTTCATCGAGAACTTGATGTTCGTGAACGTGTCCACCAGCCACTTGTCGTTCAGGTTCTCGGGCTCGGAGAACTCGGCCGGGCCGGCGTAGGTGTCGTTCGAGCAGGAGGTCGAGGCGCCGTCATAGCCGTCGAAGATCGAGCCGATCGAGTTGTTGCGGTTGTTGTCGACGCCCCAGGCGTTGCGGTTTGTCGGCATGCCGCTGGTTGCCGTCAGCGGGCAGTAGCGGGTCATATTGCGGCGCTGGCTGGCAAAGTCGTACATCGAGTAGTGGGTGCCGTCCGGGTTGTACGAGGGCAGGATGAAGATGTCGAGGTTGTCGACAAACTCCTTGGTCAGCGGGTCGATCGCGTAGTTGCGCACGAGCCGCTCGGCCGTTTCAACGCAGACCAGCGGCGTCACCCACTCGCGGGCGTGCTGCTGGCAAAAGAAGAAGACGCCGAGCTTCGTGCCGTCGCGCTGCTTGCCGATCCGGATGGCCTGGATCTGGAACGGGCCGCGCTTGACGCTCGACGGCGCGCTGAGGCCGTCGGTCAGGGTCACCCGGGCCCGGGCGAGCACGGGCAAGCCGCCGGCGCTGCCGGCGTAGGTGTAGGCGCTGACGAGCGCGCTCGCCGCCGAGTTGGCGTTGATCGCGGCGACTACCTGAGCTGCGGTGCTGGTGATGGTGCCGGTAGCGTTCGTACCCAGCCGCACCGAGATCAGGTTCCCCGAAACGGTGACGGCGAGGCTTTGGTTGGCGCCCTGGTTAAGAAACTCGACCTGGACGCTGTTGCCGCCCTCGTGGCCCCAGGCCTTCGACTCGAGGTAGACGGCCCGGGCTGTGCTTGCGGGCGCGCCGAGGATGTTGGTGTTCGAGTCCAGCACGGCCATCGCCTTGCGCTGGTAGCCGTTCGACTTGAAGGGCAGGTCGACGATCTCGGCCAGGTTCGGGAACTCGGCCGCCAGGCCGTTGATCCGCTCGTGGACCTCGGTCGCGTCCATGTAGCGGGTGATAAAGTTTTTCAGGAAGCCGTCGGCGAGCGGCGGCACGCCGCCGGAAACCCACGGGTTGACCTGCCCCTCGACAAAGTAGCCCGTGCTCGACGCGACGCGGACCATCGCCGGCACCGGGGTTGTCGAGCCGGCGGCGCCGACGCGGATGAGCAGCCGGTGGTAGATGTACTGGTTGGCGTCGGTGAACTTCGACATCGTCGACGCCGTGCCGTAGCTCCCGTCCGCCGTCTTCCAGGCCACGGCGAGGGTGGGCCCGCCGGTGGCGGTGCCAAGCGAGGTGCGTGCGGCGACGGACAGAAACCGGCCCGCGTAGTTCGTGAAGTAGTCGACGCGCATGATCGTAATCTCGCCGCCGGGGTCGAGCGGGGGGGCGCTGTTCATGCTCGCCGGCCCGCCCTGCTTCGGCGCTCCAGGCGCGGCCTTGGCGCTGCCCTCCTCGGCCACGTCCTGGGCCCGCTCCTCGGCGGCCATGGCGGCGGCGCGCTCGGCCCTGGCCGCCTCCCAGGTCGAGCGGTCCTCGACGGTGCGGCCGGCCGGAAAGCCCATCGCCTCGTACTGGGCGCGCTCGCGCGGGGTCACAAAGGCGTTGATCGTAATGGTGCCGTCGTCGTTATCCCGCACATACTCCGCGAGGTCCGCGCCCAGCGCCTCCAGATCGTTGATCGCGGCCCGGTTGGGCAGCTGGAACTCGACAAGGGCAAGCTCCTCCTCATCCAGCGCGGGCGGGTTATTCTCCTGGCTCGGCGGCGCGGCGGCGACCGGCGACGCGAGCACCAGAACGAGCACGACCCATGTAATGAGCGACCACCGACGGGAGCGGTGCCTGGGGGAGGGTGCCATGCCAACTGCGTGTCTGGTCTCATCGTCCGATTTCCGGCGCTGCATTGCGTCCATCTCCACTCTGCTGTCCTTTGGCCACATGAGTCCGACAACGTCCGTCCGCTTTCTCTGCCCCCATTGGCAGAGAGCGCTCCCAAACGGAGCTGAATTGTTTTCGTGCTCGGCACGCGCTTGTATGCGAGGGGAACGGGAAGGGCAAAGCCGGCCTAGAGCTAGCGATCGCAGCTCGAGGCGAGACTACCGGGGCTTATACCTTCGTCGGATAAGCGCACCGGGGGCGCGATGGGAGGGGCGGTCCGCGCGCCATTTATAAAATCTTTACGTTGATGCCCGGTATCATAACCGCTAGTAGGAAATTTGTAAAGAAGCGAACGGGAAATTTTTCCCTGTGTTCTGGCCCTTGACAATGGTTATAGTCCCTCGTATATTGAACGAACGATCATTCAACCATCTAGCCGGCAACACCATGTCACCACGGCGGGTCGAGCAGAACCAGGCCATGCGCGAGGAAAGCCGGGCGCGGATCATCGCGGCGGCGCTGCGGCTATTCAGCAGCCACGGGTATGAGCGCACCACGGTGCGCATGATCGCCGAGGCCGCGGGGGTGGCGCAGGGGCTGATGTACAGCCACTTCGCCGGCAAGGAGGAGCTGCTGCGGGCGATCTTCGAGCAAAGCATCGCCGACGTGTACGACTCGTTCGCCCGCGCGGCCGGCGGCGAGGCCGCCCCAACAGTCGAGGGGATCGTGCGCGGGGCCTTCGCGATGCTGCGCGAGCGGCTCGATTTCTGGCGGCTCAGCTACGGCGTACGCATGCAGCGCGAGGTGCTGGCCGCCATTGGCGACGACGTGCTGGCCTGGACGGCGACCATCCGCGCCGAGCTACAGCGGGCCTTCGTGGCCGCCGGCGCTCCCGACCCGGCGGTCGAGGCCGAGCTGCTGTTCGCCGCCATCGACGGCGTGGCCCAGCACTTCGCCCTCGACCCCGCCGGCTACCCCCTCGACCCCGTGATCGAAGCGCTGATCGCGCGCTACGCGCGCCACGGAGGAGACCCCGATGGACACACGCTGGGTTGATCGCGCCGCCTTCCCCTTCGCCGAGCGCTTTTTCGACGCCGACGGCGGACGGATGCATTACGTCGACGAGGGCCAGGGCGAGCCGATCCTGTTCGTCCACGGCACGCCCACATGGTCGTTCCTGTACCGCCACCTGATCGCCGACCTCGCGCGCGACCACCGCTGCGTCGCCCCGGACAACATCGGCTTCGGGCTCTCGGCCAAGCCGCCGGGCTGGAGCTACAGCGTCGCCGCCCACGCCGGCAATCTCGCCAGCCTGGTGGACCGGCTCGGCCTGCGCGACATCACCCTGGTGGTCCACGACCTGGGCGGCCCGATCGGCCTGAGCCTGGCCTTGGAGCGCCCGGAGCTGGTGCGCCGGCTGGTGATTTTCAACACGACCCTCTGGCCGCTGGAGGGCGCGTTCGCCCCGCCCCCGGCGGCCAGGCTGCTCGGCGGCGCGCTCGGGCGCTTCCTCTACCTGCGCCTGAACATCTCGCCGCGCTCGCTCCTTCCCATGATCTACGGCGACCGCGCGAAGCTGACCCCGGCGATCCACCGGCAGTACCTCGCCCCCTTCCCAGCCCCCGCCGACCGCCACGGCCTGTTCGCCTTTGCCCGCCTGATGGCCGCCGGCGCCCCGGACCTCGCTCCGCTCTGGGCCAGCCGCGCCGCCCTCGCCGGCAAGCCGGCCCTGCTGATCTGGGGCATGCGTGACGTGGCCTTCGGGCCGACGTACCTGGCCCGCTGGCGCGAGTTGCTCCCCGCCGCGCAGGTGGTCGAAGTTCCCGGCGCCGGCCACTTCGTCCAGGAGGAGGCGCCCGAAACGGCTATCGCCGCGATCCGGGGCTTGCTCGGCGCGCCCTCCGAGGCCGTTGGCGCGGGGCACACCCACGCGTAGGTTCACCGCAAAACTGCGGCGAAAGGAGCGCCGCCCGGGGTGGCACGGCGCCGCAGCGGTCATCTTACCGGGCGTAGGCGGCTTCGAGGCGGGGCACGATCGCGGACCAATCGTAGCGGGCCGCCGCGAGAACGCGGCCCGCGGCGCCGAGGCGGGCGGCGAGGGCGCGGTCGTCGATCAGGCGGAGCGTCGCGGCGGCGAAGGCGTCGGGGCGGTCGGCGAGGAGTAGCTCGCGGCCATCGGCCAGCCCATCGACCCCCTCGGCGCCCATGCTGGTGCTGACGACCGGGGCCGCCGCGGCCAGGGCCTCCAGCAGCTTCAAGCGCGAGCCGCCGCCGATCCGCATCGGCACCGCGTACACGGCCGTGCCAGCGATATATGGCCGCACGTCGGCCACCTCGCCCACCACCTCCACCGCTTCCCCGTCGTGCAAGGCGCGTACAGCCGGCGCCGCCGCCCGCCCGACCACCACGAAGCGCGCGTCGGGGCGGTGGGCGCGAACCCGCGGCAGCACCTCGGCCGCGAACCAGCGCACCGCGTCGATGTTGGGTCGATAGTCGAGCGTTCCCGTGAAGACAATGGCCGGCCCCGGGAAGGGCTGCGGGGCCACGACCCCCGGCGCGTAGTGGGCCACGTCGACGCCGTTCGGCACCACCCGCGGGTCGGCGCGCGGGGCGAGCCGGCGCAGCGCCGCCCGGTCCTCGGCGCTCACCACGAACACCCGGTCGAAGGTGCGGAGCAGGCGCCGCTCGTAGGCGGCCAGCTTCATCCACTGGGCGAGCGAGTAGGCCCCGCCGACGAGGGCCCGCGGGCGCAGAGCCAGGCCGCGGCCCAGGTCGGTCAGCGCGGCGCGGCGCTGGAGCACATACTCGGCGTTGAACTGGTCGAGCGCCACAAGCGGCGCGGCGCCAGCCGGCGCGAAGGCCCGGGCCGCCAGGGCGTAGCCCGCCATCTCGATGCTTTCGGCCTGCACCACGTCGAACCGCTCGGCGGCGAGGGTGCGCGAAAGGGCCTCGGCGAAGGCCTGGCTCGCGTTGCGCAGGGCCATGTCGGGCAGCGGCGAGGTGAGGGTGGTGCGGGCGCGGGCAGCGAGCGAGCGGCGCGGCGGCCCGATCACCGTGCTCACCCCGCACAGCTCGCGCAGCGGTGCCAGGGCGCCCACCGCCTCGGGCGACGGCGCGAAGGTCAGTAGCGTCACCGTGTGGCGCGCGGCGAGGCCGCGCAGCAGGTGGACGATCCGCAGCGCCCCGCCGCCGCGCGGCGGGTGGGGCGGGTAGGGCGCGAGCAACAGAATCTTCATGGGCTTATCGTGGCAAGCGCCCCCTTGCCCCCGAGCGGTCGCGGCGAGCGCTTGCCGTTGTCGCTCGTTCTACACCCACGCGTCCCCCGGCCCAGGCTCGGGCGTCGGCCAGCCGTCGGGGTAGATCAGGTAGACCGTGCCGTTCGAGTTTTCCTGCCAGGCCGCCCCGAGCTGGCCGGCCGGATAGGCCCTGCGGATGGCCTCGGGCCCACCGCGGCCCGCCGGCTCGGCGATCATAGCCCGGCCGTCGGCGAAGCCCGTCACCAGCGTCAGGTGGCCGTCGGTCGATCCGGGCGCGTTCTCGATCTGGCCCGCCTCCCAGGCCACGCTGACCACCACAGGCACGCCCGCCGCCGTCCAGCGCGCCACCTGCTCCAGGCTGTGCATGCGGGTCACGTAGGCCGTCAGCCCGAGCGAGGCGGCGAAGGCCACGTTGAACGACCAGTTGCCGGTGCCCTCCCAGGCCGGGTCGTGGATCTGCGGGGCGGCGAGGGTCGGGACACAGTCGGGGGCGGCGAACCGCTCCAGCCGCGAGTCGCCGGTGCGGGCCCGCCAGTAAGCCAGGACCATCGAAACAGCCGTGGGGCTGCACCAGCCCGCCCCCTGCTCGTAGGCGTACTGCGACAAGAGCAGGGGCAGCTCGACGGCCGAGGGCGCGGGTTCGCCGGCCGGCGCCGGGGCCGGCGATTCGCGGGACAGGCACAGCGTGAGGCGTTCCAGCTCGGGCATGTCGGCGCCGGGCCGGGCGCACAGCAGCACGCGGGCCTGGAGCGCGTCGGCCGGGGCGGCGAGCCGCAGCGTGTCGGTGGCGACGCGGCCGTCCTCGTCGCGCTGGCTGTCGAAGCTGGTGCGCCTGCTGCCCGCAGGAGCGCTGTCCCAGGCGGCGATGCGGTAGAAGCGGCTCCAGCGCTCGCCGCGGCGGGCGCGCAGCTGCAGCTCCACCCAGCTGTCTGGGGGCGTGTCGGCCGCCCAGGAGGGGATGGCCTCCGCAGCCCCGGCCGCGGGCAGTTCGGGGCTCAGCAGGGCCACCCGGGCGTCGGGGTCGTCGTCGGGGAGGGGGGCGGCGCGCTCCCAGCCGGCGATCGCGTCGGCGGGGCAAAGGATCAGGCTGTGGGGGTAGCTCATGGGAACCTTGTACAGCATGGAGCGCGTAGAGGGCGCAGAGGAATTATAAACCACCCTGCGCCCCACACATCCGCCGTAGTGCCACCCCAGACTGGGTATCGCTGTGCCGCTAACGCCTGAGCGCCGCCATATGGCCTGCCACCACCTCAACCAGTTTGGGGAGATCGTCCGAGTTTTGGTGCCAAATAAGCTCGCAAACCGGGACGCGCCCTACGAGGCGACCACACTGATGTAGATGGTCTATCCCTCCGGGCTGGAGCAAGCAGGGCGGGTAGCTACAATAGGTCACGGCTGCGAGCCCTGCCTGCGGCGGGATATAGTTGATCGTATTATCGATGCCGGTACGAAAATGGTACACAACCCGCAGCGGAAGAGGCATGGCCGCGTGGCCGTTGACAAAATCTTTCACGCCAGTCGAGGATTGCGGAAGGCCGGCGTCGGGAGATCTTTCCTCGTGGCGGGAGCGCTCACAATCAAGCGTGAGCAGCGAGGACGACGGAATAAGCACAGGCAACTCGCGCCGTGTGTCGATGACAGCAATCTCCTCGGCGAGCAACGGGTAGCCCGCTTGGCGAAGAGTCGCTATAAGATCGGATTTACTGCCCCCGGGGCTAGCGAGAAAGACGACCGCCCCACCATCGATCGCCACCGCACACGCCTCAAGCACCAGCAGGCCGCGCTGATACAGAAGCACCGCCATGACCTCCGTCGCGAGATAATATGGGAGCGCAGACGCACAGGCGTCAGGATGAAGAATAACTGTAACCCTTCGGCCCTCCTGCACCCGCAATGTCCCCAGAACGGCATAGTCCAAGGTGGCGAGGCGGGGGGTCAGATGGAACGCCTTGCGCATCCCTGGCGGCGGGCCAGCCCGGGGCTCGCGCGGCAGCACCAGAATGTCGACATCGCCCCCCACCGCTGAAGGAAGGAGTGGTAGTTCGATTTGCGAGCTGATCTTCAGGTTGTACGCTGAATAGTAGAACACTACTTATTCCCGAAGGCTAGGATCTTGGGCATTGTCGAGCATATACTAGAATGCGCCACGTCCGGAGAAGACAACCGCAAACGTCCGGTAGATGATATACAGGTCGAGCCAGATTGAGTAGTTTCGAATATAGTGCATGTCTAGGCGCACCCGCTCCTCGTAGCCAAGCGTGCTCCTGCCGCTGATCTGCCACAGGCCCGTCAGCCCGGGCCGCACAGTGAGCAGGTTATGGCGCCAGCGGCCGAAATGGTGCAACTCGTCGCCGGTGAGCATGCGCGGCCCAACCAGGCTCATCTGGCCGAGAAGGATGTTGACCAGCTGGGGCAACTCGTCGATGCTGCTGCGGCGCAAAAAACGGCCGAGTGGGGTAACCCGCGGGTCGTCGCGCAGCTTGCCGCTGGTGTGCAGCTCCTCGCGCTGGCTAGGAGTGAGCAAGGCGTCGCCATCGGTGCGCATAGTGCGGAACTTGAGCGCGTCGAACGGCTGGTTGCCAACGCCAACCACACGCCGGCGGTAGATCGCTGGCCCCTGGCTGTCGAGGCGTACGAGGAGGGCGATGAGCAGCAGGAACGGGCTGAGCACCGTCAGGAGAACCAGGGCGCAGCAGATGTCGAGGGCGCGCTTGCTAAAGGCGTGCAGACCGGTGATGCGCGTCGTATTGAGCGCAAGCAGGGGGATCGATCCCTGCTCACGCACCTCAACGCCAATCGTCAGCAGCTCAAACAGCCCTGGCGATAAGCAGACGTCGAGGCGGCGGAGGGTTTCCATCGCGCCATACACAGCGACCAGCCGCTCGCGAACCATCTCAGTATCGGCGATAATAACGGACTCGACATCATATTCGGTGACAACAGCCTCAAAGTGGTTGACCGAGCCGAGCACTTTGACCCCCGGCAACACTTCACTCCCGCTGGGAGCTTTATCGTCGATAAACCCGATGATAACGCTCCCAGTGTTTGGTGACGCCATGAGCTGCCTGCCGATAGCCTGCCCCTCGCGATTCGCGCCCAGGATGATCACCTGCTGGAGGAGATAGCCGCGCCGACGTAGGCTGTAGATGATCCGCCGGGCCGCAAAGCGCCAGGTAAAGCAGAACACGATGACGCAGCCCCAGGACAGCAGCAGCCAGGCCCGGGCGATCACCAGCTGTGGCAACAAAAAGGTGGCGATGATGACGAGCACCAGCCCGAGGGTGGAGGCGTTAAAGAGTTGCACATACTCTTGGCTGCCGCCAAACAGGCGCCGCGGATTGTACAGCCCGTAGAGCCCGTAGAGCGCAACCCAGGATGGCACCAGGGTTGCGGTCAGCAGTCCGTAGAAGGGACCGTGAATCTGGTCATCGCGGAAGATCTCAAACCCAAGGATGAAACGGATCCCGTAGGCTAACGCAAAGCTCAGCGTGATCGCAAGAGCGTCGCCGGCGACAAGCATCATCACCACGCGCCGCCACCTGTGACGCCGTAGCGAGGCGCCGGATTCAGCCCGTGGAGCTGCCGCTTCAATGATCTGGCTGCTCATGCTCTGCCCTCACTCGCCACACGCTTTTATTGCTTACGAATAAAGCGTTTCCAGAGGTGAAGAGCTCAATCGTAGAGGGCTCGGGTAACAGGCTCCTAAACCTGAGGTAAAGGGAGATTGCATTGCTGTTACGGAGCAATAGGTTGAACCACTCCCCACCCAGTAGGTGCACAGAGATGTTGGTCAGTACTTAGTCAAGTACTGGCTACTCTCGTCCGCCCGCCACTGCCTAGAGCAGGCGGCTGATCCGCCAACAGCTTCATGAGGTTGCGGCGCAGATCATCGCGTGGGGTAAAGCTGATCAGACGGACGATGCGCCGGATGCTGGTCTATGAAAGGAGCTGGTGCAGGAGCTGATAGGGCCAGACGCGGATCAGCGAGGGGGTGTAGGGCGGCACGAACAGGATGCGCCGCGGGCGGGCGCCAGCGAGGAAGCGGGTGGCACGACGACAGCGCTCATCGGTTCGCGGTCGGCCTGGCCAGCCGCGCGGCCGCTAGCGCCCGCTCATACACTGCGTCGACCCGCGGGTTGATGGCATGCCAGTCGTAGGCCTCCTCGGCCACTCGGCGCCCAGCCGCCGCGAGGCTTCGGCCCAGCCCCGGGTCGCGCAGGAGCTGGACGAGGGCGGCCGCGAAGTCGGCAGGGGTGTCGCCGACAAGTAGATGCTCGCCTGGCGTGAGTGCGATCCCCTCGTAGCCGATCGTAGTGGAGACGATCGGCAAGCCACGCGCGAGGGCCTCGAGAATCTTCACCCGCATCCCGCCGCCGGCCCTCACCGGCACTATCAGGGCGGCTGTCTGCTCGAGGTAGGGCCGCGGGTCGGCCACATAGCCAGTCACGCTGATGCTCGGATCCTCGGCGGCGAGCTGGCGGACGGTTGCCGGTGGCCGGGCTCCCATCACAATGAAGCGGGCCGCCGGCACGGCGCGCCGCACCAGCGGGTAGACCTCGCGGGCAAACCAGAGCACCCCGTCAACGTTGGGCGGCCAGAACATCGTAGCCATGCTGAGGATGGTCAGCGGGTTTGGCTCACGCTCCACCGGCGGCGCACCGTGGGCGTCGACCGCGATTGGGATAACCGAGGCTGATGGCAGGGCCACACCAGCCTCGGCGGCGGCGAGCTGGAGAAAGGCCAGGTCGGGGGCGCTCACGGTCAGCAGGGCGTCGAAGCGGGCGCAGATCGCCGCCTCGTAACGGCGCAGGCGCCGCCCCTCCAGCTCCAAAAGAAGGCGCCGGGCGTAGCTGCTGTGGGCGGCCATGCGCTGGACGATCGTCCAGACGGCGTTATGCTCGTCGAGCACCCGCGCGCCGGCCGGCAGGCTTAGCGCGAACTGGGCCATGTTCAGCTGGTCGGCGTGGACGATGTCGAACCGCTCGCGGGCGGTCAGCTCGGCAAGCAGAGTGCGCAGCTTGGGCGAGTCGTCGCGGCGCATCAGGAACGAGTCCCCGGCGAGCAGGCTGCGCAGCAGGTGGTAGGCGTCGCGAACGCGCGAGCGGCGCAGCGACACCGTATATACCGCGTGGCACAGCCCACGCAATGCCTCGACGCCCGCCGCCTCCTCGGCCGAGCGCACCAGCGATACCAGGGTGACTTCGTGGCGCCGCGCCAGATCTTTGAGCAGGTAGAAGGTTTTCACCCTCGGCCCGCTGTCGGGCGGGTAGGGCAAAATCTGGGTAAGCAGCAGGATGCGCATCCAGGTGAAACCTTCGCCAGTTCAGTGCGGCCACAGGACAGTATGCCCCAAACCCGCCTGTGATGCAAGCAGCCAGCTCGGCATGAGTGTGGCGAAACGTCTTGCACAGCGGGCCGTGAATCTCACTCCTCTGCCCCCCTCTCCGTCAGGCGGGGAGGAGGGAAGCCTTCACAATGCCTTGGGCGAGCCCCCCCTCTTCCGAAGCGGGAGAGGGGGACGGGGTGAGGGCCGGCAGCGGCAGCGACGCGGCAACCGTTCCGCGTCACGATGCCCGAACACTCATCGCCATTTCACAACGGCTCGCCCGAATTGTGTCTATTGTCCGGCGGTGTGCCGAGGGTGACAACCAGGGTCGGCCGTCCTACGGCGTTCCAGTCTTCCACGTCGGAGCTGCTGAAATACTTGCCGCTGTGGTAGTCGCTATCGGCGGAGTAGAGCGCGAGCCGCAGCGGCCTGCCATCCGCATAGGCCCGCGCCACTGCCGCGCTGATCTCCAGCTTGCGCGGAACACCTGGCCAGTTGGGCATCGTCGTCAGGGGATCGACCCAACCCGCGCCCACATTTTCGCGCGCCAGCGGCGCGTTGTTCCAGCTTAGGGTGCTTTCCGCCCAGCCCTCGGCGACTGTGAAGACCTGGATTAGCGACGGCGAGGCCTGGCTCGGCTCAGAGTTGCCGAACTGATAGAGTACCAACTTCGCCGAGGTGACAACCTTTCCGGCCGGGAGGGTGTCCAGTGGAAAGGACAGATAATACTTCGAGTAGCAGGGCCAGTCCGCGACATCCGACTGGTTCTGAACGTTGACATAGCGCCTCCCAGCCTCACGCATCGAGTCGCCCCACTCGCCCCAGAAATCGAGCCCGTCGCCGCAGATCGTCCCGCCGCCCACCGCCGCGTCCGGGACGGTAACTCCGTCGAGGCCATGGCGGATCGTTACCGTCTCGGCGCCGCTTGTCTGCGGGGGAGTGAAGCTCGGCAGGCCGAAGCGCAGCCGCCCCCAAGTGCGGGGCGTAGCGATATCCGCCTCAGGCGGCCAGCTCGTTGGTGTGTTGGGCGCCTCCTCCGCATCGTCGCGGTCGTGAACAACCAGGGCCATGCGCCAGAGCGTGCCGTCGTCGGGGCGGCTTTGCCGGCCCAGGCTGGTGAACGGGATCCGAAACAGCATCGTCCAGCCCCGATCGTCGCCGTCGTCGTTGAGCCGCTCGCCACGCCAGCCGGGCCGCGTCGCGAAGGGTACAACCGACGGCGACCAGCCGCTGGCCATAGCCTGGTACGCCGCCTTATAGGTTTCATCACCTGGGTCACCGAACTGGGCCACAAACCGATACTGGCCGGCCTCCCGCGGTGTCCCCGGCTCGGTGTCGAGATAGAGCGTCACGGCGTCCCAGTCGGTCAGCGCATCCGCCGTGGGCCTATTGTTATACCAGATGCGCCGATCGAACACCGCCAACTGAAGGTGGAGTTCGCTGTCGTTGTAGCCCACCCGCACATCGGTGTAGTTCTCGCTCCGGTTGACTCTGCCGAACCAGAAGACAGCGAGCTCGCTGTACTTGCTGTGCACATCCTCGACCGCGAAATAGGGCACATTCACCTGGTAGTCGTCAAACTCGACCTGGTCTAGCTGGCCTGGCCCGTGCATGAGGAGCGGCAGGTAGCTGGTGGAATGCGAGGGGGTGTTCTGGGCAGTGAGCGGCGAGGCGATCACGAGCAGGGTGAGCAGAAATACGCCGAGCAACCTTGGTCGGAACAACTGCATGCTGTTTCCTCCATATTCGGCCGAGTTAGGGTATACAGCCGTCGGCACTCGCGATGCACGGCCGGTACAATAGCCGGTGCCACTTCGAACACGCGCAGGGCAAGCTGAGGGATGTGGCGTTCCCGCTGTTATATCAGATCTACTGTAGGGGGAAGCTGCAAAGCGCAACGAAAAGGTTACAAACCGGTTAAAAAGAGATATTTCACGATCCTTGCGCTGATCTTGATGAAGGAACCGGCAGCGGTTCGGACATAGCCGTAACAGAAATGTTAGCCCAGTTTTACGCCTGTTTACCCGCTATTTAGTACCCTCTTTTACCCTGAGCCCAGGGGAATCCTCCTGGGTTTCACCATAGCGGCGGTGTATGGCACATACCAGCGGCATCCGACAGCTCCAGGATAGGCTCGGCCTTAACTATGCGTTGCTCCACCAGGCCCTTCTCGGCCTGGTCTTTCTGCTGGGAGCCGGTCTCCGGCTCTATCAAATCGGCGCAGAAAGCTACTGGGTCGACGAAGGAAAGCTACTCGAGGTTGTGCGCACGGGGGCGCAGGGGATCGTAGCCGACTTTGCGTCAACCGGGCGCCCTCCGGTCTACGTCTGGCTGGCCTACGCCTGGACGGCGATCTTTGGCACCTCAGAGGTGGCAACCCGCTCGTTATCGGCGCTGTTCAGCATCACCTCGCTGCCCCTGATCTACCTGATCGGCGCAGAGCTGTTCGGCAAGCGGGTCGGGCTGCTGGCTATGTTCCTCATGGCCGTCTCCGAGCTCCAGATATCTCAGGCGCAGAACTTTCGCTACTACAGCCTGATGGTTCTGTTGACGCTCGTGTCATACTTCGTTTATTGGCAGGCGCTCCGCTCGGGCAATGCCTGGCGTTTCGGCGTCTTGGCCCTTGTCAACCTGCTGCTGTTCTACACCCATTACTTCGGCGTGTTTGTTTTTGTCGCCCAGTCGCTGCACTTCGTGCTCCAGTCGCGGCGCTACCGCGCGCTCTGGGTGCCGTGGCTGCTTTCGCAGGCGGCAATCTATGCGGGCCCAGCCATACAACTGGCACTGCCGTTCGTCCAACGAACCGTCATCGAAGGGGGAGGGGCGCCCGGCCCAGCTTGGATCGTTAAGCCCAGGCTGATCGAGCTGGCCTGGACGCTCCGCCACTATACCCTACCTGATGCCTACAAGATCAGCTTTGTCCCGGCTGCGCTGCTCTTGGCCGGTGGGCTCCTCCTGGCATCCGTCTGGCGTGGACGCGCCGCGTTGAGTCGAGCCCTTGGCGAGACCTTAACTGAGGCCCGCGAACTGCTCAGCAACCGCAGCCAGGGGCTTCTCCTGCTCTGCTGGTTCTTGTGCCCAATCGTGCTTCCATTCATCCTATCGCTGGTGCTAAAGCCGATGTACATCACCCGCTACACCCTCGGCGCCTCGCCAGCCTTTTACCTGCTCATCGCCTGTATCCTTTGGAGCGGGCGGCGGTTGCTGCCCACACTGCTGGCCGTAAGCGTGATCGCTGTTCTAGTGGGGCCAGGGCTGCAGCAGTATTACGTCCAGCCGTACAATGAACAATGGCGCGAAGCGGTCAGCTATGTGGCGGCCAATGCCCAGCCGGACGATAGCGTGGTGATCGCCCCGGCGGACGAAGACGAGCTCTGGGACTGGTACTACCCCGGCAGGCTGGAGCTGTGTGAGCAGCATACCAACCTACGAAACCCCGCAGTTATCCCCGACGCACTGGCTCAGTGCGCCGCCGTGCATCGCCGGGTCTGGTTTCTCTGGCGCGCCGGTACGCTCCCCAAAGGCTCGGCCCTGGCGCTCACCGAGCAGCTGCAGCGCGGAGATCACCCCCAGCTGCAGCTCCTCACCGACCAGGAGTTCTACCTCGTCCACGTATTCCTGCTCAAGCGCGCCGAGTAAAGCGCGTGGCTCGCCCGCCGTGGGCCGAGGCGGAGCCACGCCTGCGGCCGATCGCGCAGCTCTACCGCTGGGGCTGGCGCCGGCCGGCGGCTCGGGCTGTGCGGTAACGAGATTGTAAGCATGAGATAGGAGCGATTTAGCTTATGGTTACACCTCCTCCTTATTGTCCCTCATATTCGCCCCCAGGTGCATGTCCGTATGCGCCCGAGATAGTCTGATCTTCACTCGTACGCGGCCGGCCGTGGCGCCCAAAATGGAGCCCGGCCGCAGCTTGCGGAGGCAGCCTATGCCAACGGTGTTCCTCGACCGGGACGGCGTTATTAATGAGAACCGTGACAATTATGTCAAATCATGGCAGGAGTTCCACTTTCTCCCCGGTGCCCTCGACGCGATGCGTATGCTGACGGAGCACGGTTTCCGCATCTTTATCGTCACCAACCAGGCCTGCGTGAACCACGGCCTCCTCAGCCAGGCGACACTTCATGAGATCCATGAACGTTTGTGCTCGACGGCACAGGCGTATGGGGCTTCCATCACCGCCGTCGGCTTCTGTCCGCACCGGCCGGATGAGGCCTGCGGCTGCCGCAAGCCAAGACCGGGAATGCTCTACACTATCGCGCAGGCCTATAGTATCCGCCTAAGCGGGGCCTATATGGTGGGAGATGCAGTCAGCGATATTGTGGCCGGTAAGGCCGCGGGGTGCCACACTGTGATGGTTCGCACAGGCCGCGGCACGGCGGAGCTGGCCCGCGCGTTGGACGCCAACTGCCACCCGGACACAGTTGTCGACGATCTCCTCGCGGCGGCGCACTGGATCTGTGCCAGCCGGGAGGCTTTGCAACAGCAGATTGCCGTGGCCTCCAACTATCTGCACGGCATATACAGCCGGCAGTGCGGTGGATCGGTCGTGGAAGAGAGTAGCAATCAATGCTGACCTGGAAGGATCTCGCGGGATATCTGCACATCCTGATCGAATGGTGGGCGGTACTGGCTCTCGCGACCGTACTCGCCATGGGAAGCGCCTGGTTTCTCACGTACAGGCAGCCCGACTACTATCAGGCTCGCAGCAGCCTGCAGATCGGCAATGGCTTCACCGTCAGCAACCCTTCGCGCTCCGCGCTGGAGGTGAACGGCTTCCTCGCCCGCTACTACGAGGTGCTGATCCACCGCGAGGTGATCCTGCAGCCGGTGGTCGACCGGCTCGACCTCCCTATCTCCTGGCAGGATCTCGACGAGCTGGTAGCGACCGAGATCAACCCGGACGCCAACCTGCTGGAGATCACGATCACCGACACAAACCCGCAGCGGGCGGCGGCGATCGCCTACACCATAGGTGAGCAGCTGATCGCCTACAGCCCGAACGCGCCCGAGAAGGTGGCCGCCGAGCAGGCCGAGATCGCCCGCCAGATCAACGAGGCCCAGGAGCGGCTCCAGCGGATCGAGCGGCAGATCGGTGAGCTGCGGGAGCGCCAGAGCGCGTTCAATAGCCCCACGGAGCTGCGCGAGAGCCAGGATCAGATCGACGACCTGGAGTCCACCCGCTCGCGCTACCAGGATCGGTTCAACCGGCTGATCGACCTGCAGAACAGCAACACGATCAGCACCGTTTCCTTCCTCGAGCGGGCCAGCGTACCGACGCGGGCCTTGCCTAAGAAGACGGCGCTGATCGTCGGCGGCGCCGGCCTGGGGGGGCTGGTTCTCGGCATTCTCGCGGTGATCCTACTCGATCTGCTGGACGACACCTGGCGCTCGGGCCGCGACCTGCAGCGGCGCTTCGGCCTGCGCCATCTCGGCGCAATCAGCCCGCGCTCGCTCTCGGCCGGTGGGTTTGGCACCGCCGCATTGCGCACCCAGCGCGGGGATCCCACGGTACGCGAAACACACACCCAGCTCGTGCTGGCTGCATCCGAGCAGCAGCCGCGGGTTCTGCTGGTAAGCGGCCCCAGGCCCAGCAGGTTACGCAGCGCTTATAGCCTCGATCTCGCCGGTATCTATGGGCAGTATGGCCACCGGGTGCTGCTGGTAGATGCCGAGCTGGCCATACCCGCCGTGACTACGCTCGTCGCGGCCCCCGAGAGCCCCGCGGCCACGGCCGCACAGAGCCTCGGGGCGAGCTGGCCCGACCCCGAGCGCCCGGACCAGCAGGTGCCGCTCGAGCTCTGGGTGAAGCTGCGCCCGACCCCGCTCGCCAATGTCGCGCTGCTCCCGAGCTCGCGCACCGCCGAGCTGCCGCAGCCCGCCCTGGCCCCTCTGCTGCGCTGGTCGGAGCTGATCGCTGAGCTGCGGCAGGTCGCCGACGTTGTGATCCTGGACGGGCCCTCCGCGCTCACCGGCGCCGACATCGCGGTGCTCGCCCCGCTCGTGGATGGGGTGGTGCTTGTCCTCGAACAGGATCGCCACTCACGGCGCGAGATCGCCGAGACCAAGGCACGGGTGGAGCACAGCTCCCAGGCCCGGCTACTCGGGGTGGTCACGGTCGCCGGCGAGGATGGGGCGAAGGGTCTGGTTCGCGGGCTCAAGCCCCTCTGGGGCCCCATCGAGCGGCTGATCGGGCGCTTCAGGCGGCTGTCCACCAATAGCTTCAATCCGCTGTCCCAGCGCGTGCGCCCGGGGGACGGGCCGGCTCATAAATCGCGGCGAGGCAGGACATGAGGGTTGAACAGGCAGGGCAGTGGTACTCCCTCCTGGGCTTTGTGAGGGAGGGGCGAGCCATATGCGCATAGGCATTGACGTCCGCTATCTATCACATGGCCTGATCGGCGGCGTACATACCTACGTCGCCGGCTTTGTCGCAGCGCTCTTACACATCAAGGGCGAACACTCGCTGTTCCTCTACGCCGATACCAAGCGCCCGTTGGAGCTTGATCACCTGCCCGCCCATGCCACCGTGCGCTACCTGCCCTACCGCTCGCCGCTATCGAGCGTTGTCAATGATCTGCTGATGCGGCGGGCCGTCGCGCGTGACCAGATCGACGTCATGCACTACCCGGCCAACTACGGCTTCAGCCCCCCCGGCACGCGCACGGTGATCACGCTCCACGACGAGATGAACATTCTGCCCCTCCCGCAGATCCTCCACTGCCACCGAAAGCATCCGCGTATCGTCGCAATGATGACCTACCTCCACCTGCTGACCAGGGCGGCGGTGCGACGCGCAGATCTGCTGCTGACCGACTCAGAGTATTCGCGGCAGGCAATCATCCGCCATAGCAACTTCGAGCCTGAGCGCATCCATGTAGCCTATCTAGGACTCGGGCCGGATGTGGCCCGGGTGGAGGATCCAGATGTGCTCCGGGCGGTGCGGGACAGGTATGATTTGAGGCGGCCGATCATCCTGGCGGACGCCCTAAAAAACCCTCGGGCTCTCATACGCGCCTGGCACCGTCTGCCAGAAGCGTTGCGCCAGGCGTACGAGATCGTCTTCTTCTCGCGCCGACCGGACGTGCTGCCGGTCGTTCGCGAGGCGGTCGCCAACGGGGATGCGAAGCTGTTTGTGAAGATTCCCACCTCGGATCTGGTGGCCTTCTACAGCATGGCCCAGGCGTTCGTCTTCCCCTCGCCGATCGAGGGCTTCGGGTTGCCATTGATCGAGGCGATGAGCTGCGGCGCGCCGGTCATCGCCTCCGACCGGGGCTCCGTTCCCGAGATCGTCGGCGACGCCGCACTCATAGCTGGCGCCGACGACGCAGCCATGATCGCCCGGCATCTGAGCGATGTCCTGAGCAGACCTGAGCTTGCGCGGGAGCTGCGCGCCCGCGGATATGCCCGGGCACTCGACTTCACGTGGCCACAAACCGCGCGGAAGATTTTGGACACGTATCAGCTTGCGCTTCAACTCTCCCCCCGCGCGATTCCCGGCGCGATGAGGTTCCGCCAGACATGAGGCGGGGGGATTGATAGGCCGGGATGTGGCGATGGATCTCCCGCTTCGACCCGAACAGATCGAGTCGCCGCTTGCTGAGCAGCCGACGGAGGATTTCCATAGGAAACCATCGGTATGGAGCGTTTCGCTTCGATTGTAACGCGCAACTCGTCCGCAGGGGCCGCGGCCCAACTTTTGATCAAGCTGCTCTCGTTCGGCTTCGCCGTGCTGATTGTGCGGCAACTCGGGGCCGAGGAGTTCGGCCAGTACGCGGCAATTGGCGCCTTCGCCTCGCTATTTCTCTTTATCGGCGACCTTGGCCTGAGTCCGTATGCGGTGCGCCAGGTGGCGCGCCTCCGCGATCAGCCCGATGGGCCGACGCAGATCAACCGGCTGTTCAATGATATTGTAAGTCTGCGGCTGATCCTGACCACGTTTGGCTGTTGCGTGATGCTGGTCTCCGCGTGGCTCTCAGGGCGGCCGTGGGTCATGATCGGAGCGATGGCCCTGACTGCGATCGGCATGATCACCTATGCAGTTGAGGGCACCAGCGAGGCCTTTCTTGCCGGCTATGAACGGCTCGATATTACCGCTGGCGCGAAGGTGATCTACCAGATCATCTTTGTAACCCTCGGCAGCCTAGTCCTCTTACAGGGGCTTGGTTACTACGGCCTGATCTACGCTACCCTCATTAGTATCGCGGCTCTCACCTTCACCTGCTGGCTCGGTGTCCGCCGCATCGGGATACAGCTGACCTGGCCGCGGGCGAGTCTGTGGGGGCCTATGTTACGGGCGAGCCTGCCCTTTGGCGTGATCACCTTCGCACTCGGCCTGTCCTACAAGTTCGATAGTGTGCTGCTGAATATCTACCGCAGCGACGCTGAAACTGGCTACTACAACGCCGCCTACAACCTCGTCTTCTCCATGGTGACGATCTCGACCGTGATCAATACGTCGCTCTACCCATCGTTGACCCGCCAGGCCATTGCGGCGCCCCAGACCCTGCCGGTGATCTATGAGCGCATGCTGCGCTATCTGCTCATAATCAGCCTGCCGATCGCCGTCGGCGGAAGCCTGCTCGCCGAGCCGCTGGTTGACTTTCTGTTCGGGCCGGCGTATGCGCCGGCCGCACCCGCGCTTCAGATCGTCCTCTGGACTGTGCCGCTCATGTTTCTCTCGGAGTTCCTGAGCTATGTCGTGGTGGTCGCCGGCGAGGAAAAGCGGGTCGCCCGGGCGATCATCATGAGCACCTCGTTCAATGTCGCGCTCAACCTGGCACTCCTGCCGCGCTACGGGATCGTTGCGGCCGCCGCCACGACCGTGCTCACCGAGGCGCTGTTGGTGCTGCAGTGTCTTTGGTTTCTGCGCGACACACTGCGGCCCATTCGTTGGGGCTCGATGCTTGTTCGTGTCGGCGGCGCCTCGATCCTTATGGGCACAATGGTCGCGGCGGCCCCTTGGCTTCCGCTGCTGGCCCGCATCGCCGCAGGCGCGCTTATCTATGCCGCGCTCCTGTTGAGCCTTAGGGTGATTGGCGCCGAAGAGTGGCGCTTTCTCCGTCGGCTGCAGCGCCGGCCTGCGAGCGTGGAGGGAGGGTCGGCGTGAAGGCCAGGATCGCTACGGAGCGGCAACAGGTCAGCGTTATCATCCCGTCCTACAATCGGCGTGACTCGCTGCTCCGCCTGCTGCATAGTCTGGAAGCGCAGACGATCGACCACAACCGGGTGGAGGTGATCGTGGTCGACGACGGATCCGAGTATGATCCGGGGCTGATCACCGCTACCAGCTTCTCGTTTCGGCTGCACTATGAGCGGCAGACAAATCAGGGCGCGACGGTGGCCCGTAATCATGGGGCAAGCAGGAGCACTGGCGACACTCTGGTCTTTATCGACGATGACATCACCCTCGACCGGCATACACTCGCGGCGCTTGTCGGCCGCTGTGAGCGGGAGGAGCACGCGATCGTCTTGGGAAGCCTCGCCCTGCGCGGGAGCAGCGCCGCCGTCACCCGCTTTCAACAGTACGCGATCGCGGAGAAGGAAAGGAGCGCGGCCCGCGAGCAGCAGCACCCTTCCGACATCGTGCCCTTCGGCGCCTGCAACACACAGCTGCTGGCGATCCCACGGGCCGATTTTCTCCGCCTCGGCCTGCTGCAAGATCCTTCAGGCGGCTGGCCGAACTGGGACGATGTCGACCTCGGCTACCGGGCCCATCTCGCCGGCTATCGGCTGATCCAGGAGCGCGCGGCCACGGGGATCCACTGGGACTATGCGGTCGACACGCTCGACACCGCCTGTCAGCGCTGGTATCGGGCCAGCCAGGCGGCGGTGCGGCTGTTTCAGCTCTACCCGGAGCTTGAACCGCATATTCCGATGTATGCCGACAAGACTCCGCCGCGGCTGGGAAAAGACCAGCCGGTACTCCTCGCCCGTAAGCTCATCCGTCGCCTCACCGCGCGCAGGCTCAGCCTGGCGTGTTTGAAGCGGGCCGTGAAGCTGCTCGAACTGATGCCCGCCCCGCCGGCGCTCCTTGCTTTCCTGTACCGCGCTGTGCAGGGCGCATATATGGTTCAGGGCTATGACGAAGGCTTGCAAAGCTGCGGCTTGCCAGCGCGCAAGGCGCTGCGCTCCCGCGAGGCGCTCTAGCAGCGGTGGTGTGGACGATCAATACAGAGACGCGCTATGCCTCCTAGCCTCCCAGCCCGGATACGGCTCCAGGCGCCCGTGGCGGCCGGCGTCACCAGGGGCGCCATCCTGCTCGCCCTGATCGCCTACTGCCTGGCAGTCGGCGCGACCGCCGCTGGTGCCCTTCCTACCTCACTACTGCTGCTGCTGCTCGCGCCGCCCGCGCTCGCGGTCGCGGTCGCCATCGGCCTGCGCTACTTCCAGATGCTCGTCCTCGCCCTGCCGCTCACCGCGCTCACCCTGCCGTATGCCCAGGTGGGCACGGGGACTCAGACCGCCCTGCCCCTCAGCCTGCTGCTCACGCTCTTCCTTACCGGGCTTTGGGCCGCCTCGCTGCTCGCCAAGGGCTGGCGCCTTGTGCCCACGCCGCTCAATCGGCCGCTGCTGACCTTCGCGGGGGTCTGTATCGTGTCGTTTCTCTGGTCGCTGGCCTGGCGCGACCCGGGCCTCGTCAAGGGGCCCAACTTCCTCGTTGTCCAAAGCGGCGCCCTGGCGACGATCCTTGTCTCGCTCAGCGCCGCGCTCCTGATCGGCAACTTCGTCAGCACCGAGCGCCAGCTCAAGTATATCGTCGCCTGCTTTCTGCTCGTCGGCGCCCTGATGCTGTTGGCCGAGCTGCTCCAGACCGACCAACCTCTGCTGAACATCCGCGGGCTCTGGGGAACTTGGTTTGTCGCCTGCGCCTACGGCCTGCTGATCACACAGCCCGGCCTCCGCCGTCGCTGGCGTGTCCTCCTCGTCGTCCTCCTGGCGGTGACGTTCTACCAGACAATGGTCGTCAAATCCTACTGGCTTTCCGGCTGGGTGCCCAGCATTGTGGCGGTGATGGCGATCAGCTTTCTGCGCTCTCGGAAGCTGTTCGTCGCCATCCTGCTGGTCGGGCTGGTCGGCCTGATCGCCTCGCTCGGCTTCTTCGAGCGGGTCGCCCAGGACAACATCAACGACGGCAGCCTCGAGCGGCTGGATCTTTGGGCGCAAAACCTGACGATTGTCCGCGAGCACTGGCTGCTCGGCACTGGGCCCGCGGGCTACTCGATCTACTACCGAACCTACTTTCCCCGCGATCTGCGCGCGACGCATAACAACTATTTGGACATTCTTTCTCAGTTCGGAGTCGTCGGGTTCAGCGCCTGGCTCTGGGTGATACTCGCGAGCCTGCGCGAGGGCTGGTCGCTGCTCAAGACGCTGCAGCCAGGCTTTCTGCGCACCCTGACAATCATTGCGACCGGCGGCTGGGCGGCCGGGCTCGCCTCGATGGTTCTCGGCGACTGGATCCTGCCTTACGCCTATAACCAGACGATCAACGGCTACAAATATACGGTCTACAGCTGGATCTTTCTGGGCACTCTGATCTGCATCCGCAAGCTCCACGCGGCCCAGGCGCCGGCCACGCCGACGAGATGAGCTGCCGAAACGTTCTCGCCGCGCTCTGCTGCGCAGCGCTGCTCAGCCTGGCCCTCGGCCAAGCGATGCCGCTTGCGGCACAGCAAGACGGGCCCGCGCCCTCGCCCGCGCCCACCGTCTTCTCCGAGCTTGCCCTCCCTCCAGAAGTGCGGGATGCCCCATTCGGTCAGGGGCGCCCGGCCTGGGAGCAGCAGGGCCTCCAGACAATCGCCCTCGCCCTCGCGCCGATCTTCGTACTGCTTGCCCTCGCTGTGCTGGTGACCCACCTGCGGCGACGGAACTAGCCGGCTCCTCCCCGCCCTTCGCCGATGCCAATCCGGCATGGCTGCGCCCCGCCCTGCTCGGCCTAGGCGCCCGTTGTAACAGCCGTTCAGGCTAGGCTTCCCCCGCGTTTAGGTGTGATTTACGCCCACCCCGTACCCTGGAGCGAGCGGCGCACGGCCCGCGCCGGCCCTCCTCGCTTGCCCACAAAGGGGTATGGCCATCGATCTCTCCATCATTATCGTCAGCTGGAATGTGCGCGAGCTGCTCGAGCGCGCCCTCGACTGTGTGTACCAGACGGTGCGCGCGAGCAGCTTCGAGGTGATCGTCGTCGACAACGCCTCCGAGGACGGCAGCGTCGCCATGGTGCGCAAGCGCTTCCCCGCAGCGCAGATCGTCGTCAACACGGAGAACATCGGCTTCGGGCGGGCCAACAACCAGGCCGCGGCCCTCGCCCGCGGCCGGTACCTGCTGCTGCTCAACCCCGACGCATTCGTCCACGAGCGGGCCGTCGACCGGCTCGTCGCCTTCATGGACGCCCACCCCACCGCCGGGGCGGCCGGCCCGCGGCTGCTCTACGAGGACGGGCGGCTGCAGCGCTCGGCGACCGCCTTCCCCACTGTGCTTACCGAGCTTTGGACGACCCTCGGGCTCGACCGGGCCTTTCCGCGCCACCCGGTCTTTGGGTGTTATCAGATGACCTACTGGGCCATGGATGACCTGCGCCCGGTGGACGCGCTGATGGGCGCCTGCCTGATCGTGCGCCGCGATCTGGTCGAGCGGATCGGCCTCTTCGATGAGCAGTTCTTTATGTACTCCGAGGAGGTCGACCTGTGCTACCGCATCCAGCAGGCGGGCTTGGCCACCTACTACCTGCCCGACGTCGCGGCCACCCATATCTGGGGCGGGAGCTCGCGCCTCGTACCGACCCAGACCTTTCTGCGGCTGTTCCACAGCCGCGTGCAGTTCTTCCGCAAGCACTACGGGGCCGCCAAAGCCAACCTCTACAAGACGGTGCTGCTCGCCGGCGGCCTCGCCCGGGTGATCGGCGGGCCGATCGTCTTCGCGCTGACCCGCGACCGGCACGCCGCCCAGCGCTACCTGAACTATCTGGCGCTGACGCGCAGAGTGAGACACTTTTAGGCTGGCCCACAGCTTCCATCAGCCGCCCCGCTCTCAGCCCAGCCGCGCCGACTCCGGGGGAGCGCCGGGCCAGGTAAGCCATGACAGCAATAGCTACGCTTCCCACGGAGCCGCGCGCAGGATCGGGCGCAACGCTGCGCGTGCTCTTCGTTGCGCCGTACGTTCCGTCGCCCATCCGCGTACGGCCGTTCCAGCTCCTGCGCCAGCTTCTCTGCCGCGGCCACGCCGTCACCCTGGTCTGCCCCGCCGCCGCCGCAGATGGCCCGGCCCTGGACGAGCTACGGCGCCTCGGCGCGGCGGTGGCACCCGTCCGGCTGCGGCGCACCGACACCCTCGGCGCCTACCTCCGTGCGCTGCCGGGGCAGTTGCCGCTTCAGGCCGCGCACTGCCTGAGCCCGGCCTTCACCCGCGCGGTGCGCGAGGCGCTCGCGGGGCAGCCCTTCGATCTGGTGCATATCGAGCACCTGCGCGCGGCGGAGATCGCCCGCGCCGCGGCCGCCGGGGTTTCAAGCCCGCCGCCGCTCGTCCTCGACGCGGTGGACAGCATCAGCCTGCTCTTCGAGCGGGCCATCCGCCGGAGTCCGTCGCGGACCACCCGCGCAATGGCCCTGCTCGACCTGGCGCGGACGCGACGCTACGAGGCGGCGTACGTGCGGCGCTTCGCCCACATCGCGATCACCTCCCCCGAGGATCGCTGGGCGCTGGAAACGCTGCGCGAGCACTACGAGCAGCCATGCGGCGCCGAGATCAGCGTGGTGCCGAACGGCGTCGACCTCGACTACTTTCGCCCCACCGGCGAGGCGCGTGAACCGGCCACCCTGCTCTTCAGCGGCAAGATGAGCTACCACGCCAACCACGCCGCCGCGCTCTTTCTGCTGCGCGCGATCATGCCGCGGGTCTGGTCCTCCCGGCCGGAGACGCGGGTCGTGATCGCCGGGGCGCAGCCCGCCCCCGGCCTGCTCGCCTACCGGCGCGATCCGCGCGTGGAGATAACCGGCTTGGTGGCGGACCTGCGCCCCTACCTGGCCCGGGCCAGTGTGGCGGCGGCGCCCCTGTGCTATGGGGTGGGCGTCCAGAACAAGGTACTCGAAGCGCTGGCGATGGCCGCTCCGGTGGTGGCTGCGCGCCAGGCCACCGTAGCGCTTGGCGCGCGGCCGGGCGCCGAGCTGCTGGTGGCCGAGGATGCGGAAGGGTTCGCGCAGCAGATCCTGGCCCTGCTGGCCGACCCGCAAAGGCGCGAAGCCCTCGCGCGGGCAGGCCGCGCCTATGTCGAGCGGCACCACAGCTGGAGCGCCAGCGCCCTTGCGCTTGAGCGGTGCTACGCGGCGGCGCTCGCCCGCGGCGCGTAGCCGCGTATCATACCAGTGGCCGGCGCCCGGCCGGACAGCCGCATCACCACGCCAGGCGGCGACGGCCCGCTCAGCCCTAGCTTGGCCCGCCGCGCCGGCCCTGCGGGCCCACGGCGATCCTCCAGAAATCGACCAGGCCGCGCAGGATCCCGCGCACCGCGCCGAAGTTGCCCTTGCGCCCCTCCCGCAGCATGACCCGGGCGAGCAGATAGGGCGCGCCGGCGAGAAAAAAGGCCGCCTGCTGCAGCGGCGAGGCGTGGCGCCGCAGAAAGACGAACCAGTGCCGGGCCTTGTGGCGGGCGTACTTCTCCGAGAATCCCCCCGATTCGAAGGTGTGGCTCACCTCGTGCAGCCCGACCGCCTGCGGGACATAGAGCGCCCGATAGCCGGCCCGCTGGAGCCGCAGCGAGAAGTCGAGATCCTCCGGCCCAAACGGATCGAAGGCCTTGTCGAAGCCCCCGAGCTGCTGGAACAGGTCGGCGCGCACCAGCATCGCCCCGCCGCACGAGACGCAGGGTGCCACCTGGTCGTACTGGCCGCGATCGACCTCGCCATAGCCGACTGGCCGCACCCGGCCGAGCCAGAAGGTGATCCGGGCGCCGCCGCCATCGTTCAGCCGGGCCGGGTCATACATAAAGCGCAGCTTGGCCTGGGCCTGGCCCACCTGCGGGTCGTCCAGGAGCGGCTGTAGCAGCGCCTCCACAAACCCCGGCTCGATCAGGATGTCGTTATCCAGAAAGAGCAGGTGGCTGGGCTGCCAGCTCTCCATCGCGAGTCGCGCAGCAGCGTTGCGGCCCGAGCCGACGCCGAGATTGGCGTGGTGCAGATGCGCGAGCACCCGGGGGAAGGCGGCGCGCACCGCCTCGACCGTGCCGTCGCCGGAGCCGTTGTCCCAGACCAGGACGTGGTGGGCCAGGGCGCCCACGGCGTGGAGCCGCTCCAGGCACTGGAGCGTCTTTGCGCGCTGGTTATAGGTCAGGATGATGATCGCGACGGTCGTGCCGGCCGGGCTCTGGTTCACCATGCTTATCTCCCCAATACGAATATCGGCCAGCCCTGCGTTCAAACGGCCAACCAGCGCCGCAGCCAGCGGCCAAAGCGCTCGCCGTCGACGTTCGGCACCCAGAATCGCGGCAGGTGGAACAGGTCGCTGCCGGGCCGGGCTACGTTGTTCCATGAGCCGCAGGCGCAGCTGAATCCGGCCTCGCGGGCGAGCCGCACCGTCGCCGCGTCCGCCGAGCCGTTCGGGTAGGAAACGCTCCGCACGGGCGCGCCGGTCAACTCCTCCAGGCAGCGCTTGCTCTCCCGCAGCTCCCGCTCCTGCTCGGCCGTCGGCAGCGTTGCCAGGGCCGGGTGGCTCACCGTGTGGGCGCCAACCTCGAACAGGCCGCCGGCCGCGAGCCGCATCAGCTCGTCCGGCAGCAGCGGGCGTCCCCCTGGGGGCGCGAGCCCCGGCTCGCCTGCCTCGTCACGGAGCTGCCGCAGCCTTTCGGCGCGCTCCTCGGCGCCGCGGGTCATCAGCTGGCAGTGGATCGACTGGAGCATCTGCCTCCGTGCAGCTCCCGGGCGAGCACTGCCACCGATCGCCAGTGTAGCCAGCTCCTCCCACCAGAAGCTGCCCCCGAGGTAGCCGCTGGCGACAAAGAGCGTGGCCGGCATCCCCTGGCGCGCGAGCAGTGGCTGCGCGGCGTGGAGGTTGTCCGCGTAGCCATCATCGAAGGTCAGCACGACGGCGCGGCGCACCGGCTCCCCCTGCCGCAGCGCACGCGCGAGATCCTGCAGCCGCAACACCCGGGCGTGACGGGCGAGCACCTCCAGCTGCTCGGCGAAGTGGCGCGGCGAGACGGCGAGCGCGAACGGGTCGTCCGGCTCATCAGCCACCCGGTGGTAGCCCAGGATCAGCGCGCCGCCGCCCACCCGGCTGCGCAACCAGCGTCCAAAGCGCCGCACCGTCTTTACCCCGGGCACTCTCATGCCACTTTACCCCTTCACAAGGCGTGGCCGCGCACCCGCGCCACAAACTTCCGCACCTGCCGCTTGAGCATAGCGCCGCGGGGCATGAGCTGCTCGCCCGACGGGTCGCAGCGCGCCAACTCCTCGTGCAGCGCCGCCCATATCTCGCGATCGTCCACGCCCTGGGCGACAAGGTAGCGCTCCAGCCAGCGTAGAAAGCCCCGCCGTGCCTCCTGCTCCTTGCCCCCACGTTCAGCTCCAGCAGACATCGAGTCGGGGTGCTGGCGGTAGCGATCCCAGCGAACATCGGCTACGAGCACCGGTGCGGCGAGGCAGATCTTCGCATAGAAGACCTGGTCCTCGTACATGGTGCGGAACTCATCGTCGAAGCCACCGATGTGATCAAAGGCTGCACGCCGCACAAGGATACTGCATGTGCAGGGCACGGCTACCAGCCCGCGCAGGTACAGAGGCAGCAGCTTTGGCGGTGCGACGACTGTCACCCCGCGCGCGCCGATCCGCGGCATGAAGTCGCGCCTGAGATCCGCCTCCTCCCCGGTCCAGCTATACCAATACTCGGTCTTTCCGTACACCATTGCCGCCTCGGGGTGGGCCTCCATGAGTGCCGTCTGCTCCTCGAGCTTCCGCGGCAGCCATACATCGTCCGCATCAAGAAAGGCGATATAGCGCCCCCGTGCCGCGCCAACCCCGGCCATGCGTGTGGCGCTCAGCCCGCGGTTTTCATGGCCGGGGTGATCGAGATAGCGAATCCGCGCTGGATCGCGCGCCGCGACCTCCCTGGCGAACGCGGTGCTGTCGCCCGTCGAGCCATCATCGACCAGCACCAGCTCCCAGTGCGCAAAGCTCTGCGCCAGAACGCTCTCGACCGCCTCCTGCATATACCGTCGTGGCGTATTGAAGAAGGGGGTAATAACCGTGACGAGCGGCTGTGTGGCCATGTCAACTCCGGTGAACCGACATACGCTACTCTGCCAGTGTCAGAGTGTGCTGTGGCAGCAACAACACCCAGACCACCGGGATAATGACTGGCGGAGCTGCGCATAAAAATGTGCCTCGGCTGCCGGGTCGGCGAGCGCAAGGATTAGCACTCCTGGCCCGCTTACGGTCGCGTTCAGCGCTTGTGTCCTGAGACCCGAAAACTGGCCAAGTCGGTATGTTAGGATCCTCCCAGCAGGAGGAGCCAATGAAACCCAGCCAGCACACGACCGAGCAGATTATCAAGATCCTCGAGCAGGCCGAGAA
>Ga0164290_1000409_pt1 | contig 143283 bp, 123 predicted proteins | sample Micstemetagenome_FD_108782 | JGI IMG/M metagenome (GOLD analysis project Ga0164290, IMG submission 108782) | Contaminated culture microbial community from soil near Moab, Utah, USA - Microcoleus steenstrupii SON62 (Illumina Assembly) | ecosystem: Environmental > Terrestrial > Soil > Soil crust...
CGTGCCGGCGCAGGCGATCACGGTGATCGGCCGTGGCGAGCAGGGCCTGCTGGTCCCGACCGCCGACGGTGTCCGCGAGCCGCAGAACCGCCGCGTCGAGATCGTCATCCAGTAACCATCTGACGTCCAAGGACGTCGGGAACGGCCGGGCCAGAGCCCGGCCGTTTCCTTTTGTGGACTAGTTCCGGATCCGGCCTCGTTCCCCGCACCGTCTCGGTAGCCCGCTTTTCGGGTTGGCGGGGGCCGGGCTGGTCTCTATATCCGGCTCAGGAGAAGTACCCATGTCGCAAGTGTTGATGCCCAAGGCCACCGCCGTCTGGCTGGTCGAGAACAGCACCCTGACGTTCGATCAGATCTCGGCCTTCACCGGCCTGCATCCGCTCGAGGTCCAGGCGATCGCTGATGGCGAAGTTGCAGGCGGCATGACCGGACTCGATCCGACGACCAACGGCCAGCTCACCAAGGAAGAGATCAAGCGCGCCGAGGCCGATCCGGGCGCCCGCCTGAAGCTCAGCCCGCGCGATGTGCCCGAGCCCGTCGCCCGCTCCAAGGGGCCGCGCTATACGCCGGTCGCCAAGCGCCAGGATCGTCCCGATGCCATCGCCTGGCTGCTCAAGGTCCATCCCGAGCTGCAGGACTCGCAGGTCGCCAAGCTGGTCGGCTCGACCAAGAGCACGGTCCAGTCGGTGCGCGACCGCACGCATTGGAACATGCAGAACGTACGGCCGCGCGATCCGGTAACGCTCGGCCTGTGCTCGCTGAAGGACCTGAACGACGCCGTCGACAAGGCGCGCCGCAAGGCCGCCCGCGATGACGCCGCCAAGAAGAAGGCGGCGGCGCGTGCGGCTGCCGACGGCGAGCCGATGCCCGACACCGCCGCCGAGGAACTGGTCAGCGAGACGCCCGAGGTCGAGGGCCCGGTCGATCCGGCCGAGGCCGATCAGCCCGACGTCGACGAGACGCACCGGCACTAAGCCGGGGACGCTCCCCTGCAGCAATGGATTAGTCCAACTTAACCGTGCGGTACAATTTGCCGATTGTCCGCCGTGCGTGCCTGCCTGAATAGTGCACGCATGGCTTGGCGTCTTGGCATCGATATCGGCGGCACGTTCACTGATGTCGCCATCGTGAATGAGGCCACGGGCGGAATCGGCGTCGTGAAGGTGCCGAGTACGCCGGGCGATTTCGCTCAGGGCGTATTGAACGGCCTTGGCAAGGCGCTGGTGGCCGGCGCGGTCGATCCGGCAGCGGTGGCGTTGCTGGCGCACGGCACGACGGTCGTCACCAACGCATTGTTGGAGCACAAAGGTGCACGCTGCGGGTTCATCGCTACGCGCGGCTTTCGCGACTTGCTCGAGCTGCGGCGCTCGTCCAAGGCCAGCCTCTATGACCTGCTTCAGGACGGGCCGGACATCCTGGTGCCGCGCCGCTTCAGGTTCGAGATCACCGAGCGGATCGATGCCCAGGGCGACGTCGTACTTCCCCTGGCCGAGGACGAGATTCCGGGCCTGATCGAGGCGATCCGGGCCGCCGATCTCGAAGCGGTCTCCGTGTCGCTGATGTTCTCCTTCCTGAACGACGCGCATGAGCGACGGCTGGGCGCACGACTGCGGGAAGCGCTGCCGGGCGTCGCGGTCTTCCTCTCTTGTGAGGTGCTACCCGAGATCCGCGAGTTCGAGCGCGCCAGCACGACGAGCGTGTGTGCGTATGTGGCGCCGCTATTGAGCAGCTACCTCGCGCGCCTCGCCGAGGCGACCGCGGCGTTGAAGCTGCCGCCTCTGCACGTGATGGGCAGCAGCGGCGGCATCCTCGATATCCCGGAATGCCTCCGGATGCCCGCTGCAGTTGTCGAGTCCGGGCCGGCAGCGGGCGTGGTCGCGGCATCGCTGATCGGCCGGCAACTCGGCGTCGCCGACCTGATTTCCTTCGACATGGGCGGCACCACCGCGAAGGCCAGTGTGATTGCGGGCGGCGAGATCGCCGTGACGGCGGAATACGAAGTCGGCGGTGCGGGCAACGCCAAGCGTTGGCTGCACGGTACTGGCCATCCGATCCGCGTGCCGGTGATCGATCTCGCCGAAGTCAGTGCCGGCGGCGGCAGCATCGCCTGGCTCGACGATGGCGGCGCGCTCAAGATCGGGCCACACAGCGCCGGCGCGGTGCCGGGCCCGGCCGCCTACGGACGCGGCGGCACGCGACCGACCGTGACGGACGCGAACGTGGTGCTGGGCTATCTCGATCCCGCCTCGCCGCTCGCCGGCGATCTCGTGGTGGATCGAGCGGCTGCGAGCGCCGCCATCGCCCGCGACGTGGCCGAGCCGCTCGGCGTCTCGGTCCAGGAGGCGGCCGCGAAGATCGTCGAGATCGTGAACGCCAACATGTGCGAGGCACTGCGCATCGTGTCCATCGAGCGTGGCCTCGATCCCCGTGATTTCAGCCTCGTGGCCTTCGGCGGAGCCGGGCCGCTGCACGCCGTGGCGCTGGCGGCTGAGCTCGCCATTCCCGAAGTGATCATCCCGCCGGCGCCGGGAGCGTTCTCTGCGCTCGGCCTGGTCGCGAGCGACGTGAAGCGCGACTACTCGCGTACCCTCTACGCCGATCTCGGAACCATCGACGCGGCGCAGGTGGACGATGTGGTAACCCAAATGGAAGCCGATGGCGCCGCGATGCTGGCGCGCGCCGGCCTGCCGCCCGAGGCATGTGCCATGCAGCGCTCCGCCGACCTGCGCTATCCACGCCAGGCCTACGAGCTGACCGTTCCGTTCGAAGGAGGTGAGGTGACGCGTGCAAGCCTCGACCGGTTGATGGCGACGTTCCATCAGCGCCACGAACAGACCTACGGCCACGCCAATTCGAGCGAACCGGTGCAGATGGTGAACCTGCGGGTGACCGCCGTCGGGCGGATGCCCACTGTGCGTATCCGGCAGGAGACGCAGCCGGCGCGGCGCGATGTCCGCCAGCGGCCTGCCTGGTTCCCGCAGGCAGGCACCATCATGGCCGCCGTCCACCGGCGTGAAGAGCTGGTGCCGGGCGCGACGATTGTCGGGCCCTGCATCGTCGATGCGCTCGACTGCACCGCCGTCATCCCACCGGTCTGGACAGGCCGGGTCGATGCCGACGGCTATATCCGCGTCAGGCGGAGCTGACGACATGCCTGACAACGCACCCCATAAGCGGCCGATCGACGCCGCCCGCTTCGAGGTCGTGAAGAACGCGCTCTATTCGGCGGCCGAGGAGATGAAGATCGTCCTGGCCAAGACCGCCTATTCGCCGGTCCTGAAGGCCTCGGGCGACTACTCCTGCGGCATCTTCGATGGCACCGGCAACATGGTCGCTCAGGGGCCGGACCTGCCGATCCATCTCGGTTCGATGCCGGATGCAGTCCGCGCTGTGATCGAGGTGTTCCCCGACGCGACGCCGGACGATGTCTTCATCCATAACGATCCCTACCATGGCGGATCGCACCTGCCGGATGTGAACGTCGTGATGCCGGCCTTCTTCGGCGATCGGCTGATCGGCTACGGCTGCGTGCGCGCCCACTGGGCGGATATCGGCAGCGCCACGCCCGGCAGCTACGGCGCGGTGACCGAGATCTACGGCGAGGGCCTGCGCCTGCCGCCGATCCGGCTCTATCGCGATGGCAAGCTAGATCCCTCGGTTGCTGCGATCATCTTCGCGAATGTCCGGCAGGCGTCGGAGCGCCAGGGCGACCTGCGGGCGCAGATCGCTGCCAACCGGCGAGCGGTGGCCCGCCTCCAGGCGCTCTGCGAGCGCTACGGCGCCGACGAGCTGCTGCGCATCATGGATGCCGTGCTCGACTATTCCGAGACGATGATGCGGGCGGCGCTGCGCCGCATCCCGGATGGCGACGCGACTTTCGAGGAAGTGCTGGACGGCGATGGCGTGATCGCTCCCGGCGCGACGGAGGACGAGACCTTCACCATCCGCGGCACGATCAGCAAGCGCGGCGAGGGCATCACCATTGACTTCACCGGCACCGACATGCGAGTGGCCGGGCCGATGAATGCGCCGCTGACGGTGACGGCCTCGGGCGTGTTCGGTGCGCTCAAGATGATCGCCGATCCGCAGAACCGGATTCCGCCCAACTCCGGAGCGTGGCGGCCGATCACCATCCACGCGGTACCGGGCTCCGTGGTGCATGCGCAGCCGCCGGCCCCGGTGGTCTATGCCAACCACGAGATCTCGCTGCGCGTCTCCGACATCATCCTCGGCGCCATGCACCAGATCACGCCGGACCGAGCCGTGGCCGGCTCCCAGGGCACGGGCGGCGTGGTGATCTTCGGCGGCAGCGATTACCGGACCGGCAGCGTCTATGTCAGTTATGAGGTCACCAAGGGTGGCGTCGGCGCGCGGCCGAGCAAGGATGGCATCAATGCCATCGCCGGCCCGCTGGCCAACCAGATGAACACGCCGATCGAGATGCTGGAGATGAGCTTTCCGCTGCGCGTGGAGGAGTATTCTCTCGTACCGGACACGGGTGGTGCCGGTCGATATCGCGGCGGCACGGCGGCGCGTCGGTCCTGGCGCATCCTGAACCACGACGCCCAGTGCACGACCTGCTGCGAGCGCACGGTCACGGCGCCGCCGGGGCTGGCCGGCGGGCTCGCCGGTGGTGCCGCGCGCATCTGGCTCACGCTGCCGGACGGCACGAGCCGGCCGGTGACTTCCAAGGGCGCCTTCATCGCCCCAGCGGGCTCGCTGCTGACGATCGACGTGCCGGGGTCGGGCGGTTTCGGCCCGCCCGGCGAGCGCGACCGCGCCGCGCTGCGGGAAGACGTGATCGACGGCTATGTCAGCCGGGAATCGGCTGACCGTGACTACGGAGGCCTGGGCTCCGATGGGCGACAATCGAAAGGGGAACAGCGATGAGCAGTCTTCGTCACGTGGGAATGACGGCGATCTTCGCCCTGTCGACTATCGGCTTGTCCGTCATGGGCGCGCAGGCGCAAACGCGCCAGGAGACGCTGCGCATCGTCAGTGGCGGCGCGATCAACACCCTCGATTCGACCCTGCTCAATGCCACGCGCGATTCGCTCGGCCTCAGCGTCAACACCTATGACCGGCTGGTCTCCTTCACCACCAAGCAGGTGAACGGCAACCGGGTATTCGACCTCTACAAGTTCCGTGGCGAGCTGGCCGAGAGCTTCGATGTCAGCCCGGACGGGCTCAAGATCACCTTCAAGCTTCGGCCGGGTGTCACCTTCCATGACGGCACGCCGGTCACCGTCGAGGACGTGAAATGGTCGCTCGATCGAGCGGTGCTGGCGAAATCGGGCGCCGCGTCGCAGCTCGCGAGCGGATCCCTGACCAAGCCTGAGCAGTTCGCCATCGTCGACGAGAGAACGGTCACCGTCACCCTGGAGAAGCCCGATCAGCTGGCATTGGCCAATCTCGCGACGCATTTTGCGCGCATCATCAACCGCAAGGTCGCGCTGCAGCACGCGACGCCGGAGGATCCCTGGGCCAACGAATGGCTCAAGGACAATATCGCCAGCAGCGGCGCCTATATCGTCGAGAGCTTCAAGCCGGCCGAGCAGGTCGTCCTCCGGCGCAACGATGCCTGGAAGAACGGCATCGACGGCAGGCTGCCGTTCTTCAAGCGCGTCCTCATCCAGACCGTGCCGGAAGCGGGGACCCGCGCCAACCTGATCGAGCGCGGAGATGCCGACATCTCGATCGACCTCGCCGCCAACGACGTGATCGCACTGCAACAGCGCGGCAAGGTGAAGGTGATCTCCAATCCGCAGATCAACGCCTTCACCTACATTGCCTTCAACACCCAGAAACCGCCCTTCGACAATCTGAAGCTTCGCCAGGCGATCGCCGCGGCCCTGCCGTACAAGAGCATGCTGGAGGCCGCGATCTACGGGCGGGGCGCCCCGCTGTTCGGCGCCAGCTGGTCGGGCCTGCCGCCGACCCAGGATTTCCCGCAGGCGCTGCCGCTCAAGACCGATTGGGACGCCGCCAAGAAGCTGATGGCGGAGTCGGGCGTGGCGCCGTTCAAGACCTCGATCTCCTACAGCACCGCGAATGCCGGTGTGGCCGAGCCGCTGTCGGCTCTGGTCAAGGAGGCGCTGGCGCCGCTCGGTATCGACGTCGAGATCCGCAAGCTGCCCGATGCGCAGCTGGCGTCGGTCGCGACCAACAAGACCTATGACCTCATCACCGAGACCACCTCGGCGATGCTGCCCTCGACGGACTATTTCTTCCGCATCTTCTTCCAGGGTTCATCGCGCTGGAACCTTGGCAACTGGACCAACCAGGAGATCGTGGAGCTTGCTGCCAAGGCGCGGTTCGAGGCGGACAAGGCCGCCTACGACGCGATGGCGAGGAAGATGATCGGGCTCGAGGCGACCGACCTGCCCGTGATCCCGCTGTGGCAGGCGAACCAGGAGGCGGTGATGGCCCGCAGCGTGAGCGGCTACACGTACTGGTATCACCGCCAGATCGACTTCCGCGACCTTGTCCGGGAGTAGGGCAGACGACGACGTTCCAGGAGTGCGTACATGAGATCCAATTCCGCCCACCAGCGCGATGCCCGATACCTGATCCACCAGCAGACCAACCTGGAGGACTACGCCCGCGATGGCGGTGTGCTGATGGCGCGCGGTGACGGCGTCTATGTGATCGACGACCAGGGCAACCGCTATCTCGAGGCGATGGCCGGGATGTGGTGCGCCTCGCTCGGCTTCAGCGAGAACCGACTCGCCGAGGCCGCGTACAAGCAGATGCTGGAGCTGCCCTATTATCACACGTTCAATCGCGCCCACATGCCGAGCATCGATCTCGCGGAGAAGTTGGTCGAGATCGCGCCGAAGGTCGGCGACGCCGAGCCGCTTGCCCACGTGCTGCTGCAGTGCTCCGGTTCCGAGGCGAACGACACGGCGATCAAGCTGATCTGGTACTATTTCAATGCGATCGGCCAACCGAGGAAGAAGAAGATCATCGGTCGGCAGCGCGGCTATCACGGTAACACGGTCGCGACCGTCAGCCTTTCCGGCCAGCCGCACATGCATCGCGACTTCGATCTGCCGCTCGGCGACCGCTTTCTGCATACCGCAAACCCGCACTACTACCGCTGTGCCGAGCCCGGCGAGAGCGAGGAAGCGTTCGCCGAGCGCCTCGCGCAGCAGCTCGAGGCACTGATTCTCGCTGAGGGCCCCGACACCATCGCTGCCTTCTTCGCCGAGCCGGTGCAGGGTGGCGGCGGCGCCATCACGCCGCCCGCGACCTATTTCGACCGGGTGCAGGCGATCCTGAAGAAGTACGATATCCTGTTCCTTGTCGACGAGGTCATCTGCGGCTTCGGCCGCACCGGCAACATGTGGGGAGCCGAAACCTACGGCATCAAGCCGGATCTGCTGACCTGCGCCAAGGCGCTCTCGGCCTCGTATCAGCCGATCTCGGCCCTGCTGGTGACCGACGCGATCTACCAGGCGATGCTTTCGCAGAGTCGCAAGCTCGGCACCTTCGGGCATGGGTTCACCTATGCCGGCCATCCGGTCGCCTGCGCCGTGGCGCTGGAGACGCTGAAGATCTACGAGGAGGACGGGATCGTCGCGCGCGTGCGCGCCGTGGCCCCGCGCATGAAGGCCGGGCTCGAAGCGCTGCGCGACCATCCGCTGGTCGGCGACGTGCGCGGCGTCGGTCTGATGTACGGCGTCGAGCTGGTGGCCGACAAGCGGACCAGGGCGCCGTTCGATCCGAAGCTCAAGGTCGGCCAGCGGGTATTGGCAGAATGCCAGAAGGTCGGGCTGATCGTGCGCGCGATCGAGGATCGGATCGCCTTCACGCCGCCACTGATCATCACCGAGGCTCAGATCGACGAGATGTGCGGCATGTTCCGCCGCGGCCTCGACGCCGCATGGGCGGCACTACAGGCCTGATCAGTGCCGATGATGTGGTACGCCGCCCAGGGTCTGTCGTGCCTCTTCGCGGACCCAGGCGCGGAAGGCGGCAACGGCCGGCCGCTCGCCACGGCGGGCATCGACCAGCAGGTGGTAGCCCTCCAGCGGCGCCAGCTCTGTCCGGAACGGCCGCACCAGGCGGCCGGACCGCAGGTCGGCCTGCACCAGCAAGGTCGTAGCAAGACATATCCCCTGTCCTTGCGCCGCCGCTTCGAGCATCAGCGAAGCGTCGCTGAAGTAAAGGACGTCCCGAAAGGCGACGCCGCTCACGCCAGCGGCTGCCAACCAGTCGGACCAGGTGTTGCCGATCCCCACCGTGTGGAGCTGGGTCAGGCCGTGTAGTCGGCCTGGATCGGTCAGCCCGTTGCGGTCGCGGAACTCGGGCGAGCAGACCGGCGAGATGACGTCGTCGATGAGTCGCTCGGCTGCCGCACCGTTCCAGCCGCAGCTGCCCCACCGGATCGCGATGTCGACGTCCTGGCGGCGAAAATCGATCTCATCGCCCGCTGCCTGGAGCATCACGCGGATGTTGTGATGCGCCTCCATGAAACCCTTGAGGCGCGACACCAGCCAGCGCGACGCCAACGCCGAGGCCGCATTCACGCAGATCATGGTCGGTGCGTCGGTGGCGATGACGGTCTCGCAGGCGGTCGAGAGCATGGCGATCGCCTCTCGTACGGAGGTGGCGAGCTGCATGCCATCGCGCGTCAGCTCCACCCGCCGCGTCAGGCGACGGAACAGACATGCGCCAAGATAGTCCTCGAGCTGCCGGATCTGCTGACTGACCGCGGAAGGCGTGACGCAGAGTTCCGCCGCCGCCATGCGGAAGCTGCCGTGACGCGCCGCGCATTCAAAAGTGCGAAAGAGATTCAATGGCGGCAGGCGCAACGGAGGACGGCGTCTGTCTTTGCCCGCGACGCGCTGTGACGCGAGATCGGCATCGGCGGCCGCTGGTACGGGTAGCCCGCTCATCTCCGTTCTCCGCATGGTCCGATACCCGCGCTGAGAGGCAGGCTCGCTGTCATCAACGCATATATCGTGCCAAGCACGGCGCCGATGCGGACTCAGACCGTCAGCATGACCTTGCCGACATGGTTGGCGCGCTCGAGCTCGGCGTGAGCGGCGGCCGCCTCCTTGAGCGGGAAGGTCTTGTGGACGATGGGCTTGATCTTGCCAGCTTCGAGCAGCGGCCAGACCTTGTCCTTCAGTCCCTGCGCCATGCGGCCCTTGGCGGCGACGCTTTGCGGCCGCAGCGTCGAGCCTGTGAGCGTCAGTCGGTTCACCATGACGATGCCGGCGCTGACGGTCGCCGTCGCGCCGCCCTGGAGGGCGATCACGACGCAGCGGCCTTCCTGCTTCAAGAGCTGCAGGTTCTTCGGCAGGTAATCGCCGGCCACCATGTCGAGCACGACATCGATGCCGCCTGACAGTTTCTTCGCTTCGGCGGCCCAATCGTTGTCCTTGTAGAGAATGGCATGGTCTGCGCCGAGCGCGCGCACGGCTTTGGCCTTGTCGGCGTTGCGCACCGTCGTCAGCACGGTGGCGCCGAAGGCCTTGGCGAGCTGGATCGCCGTCGTGCCGATGCCGCTCGCGCCGCCATGGATCAACGTCGTCTCACCGGCCTTGAGTTGCCCGCGCTCGAAGAGGTTGTGCCACACTGTGAAGTAGTTCTCCGGCAGCGCCGCGGCGCGCAGCATGTCGAAGCCCGTCGGCAGCGGCAGGCATTGCGGCGCGGGCACGGTGCAGTACTCGGCATAGGAGCCGCCTGGCGTCAGCGCGCAGACTGCGTCACCGACATGCCAGCCGCTGACGCCCGCGCCCAACGCCGCCACGGTGCCGGCCGCCTCGAGGCCGGGCAGGTCCGATGCGCCCGGCGGCGGCGGATAGACGCCGGCGCGCTGGGCGATGTCGGGCCGGTTCACGCCGATCGCCGCGACCTTGATCAGCAGCTCTCCGTCCTTGGGCTGCGGCACCGGCCGCGTCACCGGCACCAGCACCTCGGGCCCGCCAGGCTTGCTGATTTCGACACAGGTCATCGTTGCGGGCAGGGCGCTCATGGTGGGCCTTTCGGTGCGGTGGGAGCAATGGTAGGTCTCCCTTAGCCGCTTCCGGGGAGCCGTGCCATGGCCTTCGATCTCGACGATCTCGATCCGAAACAAAAGAAATCGCAGCCGAAGAATCTCGATTCGATGAACATCGAGGACCTCAAGGAATACGTCGCCGTGCTCAGGGCCGAGCTCGCCCGCGTCGAGGAGAAGATCAAGGCCAAGCAGGGTCACGCCGCCGCTGCCGCCGCGTTCTTCAAGAAGTAAGCAGACCCCTTGAGGAAAGCACCGTGGTCGAAGCCAAGTTCCTGAAGCCCGACACGCTCGCGCTGCATGCCGGCCAGCATCCCGATCCGGTTACCGGCGCGCGCGCCGTGCCGATCTACCAGTCGACCTCCTTCGTGTTCCGCGACGTCGACCATGCCGCGAGCCTGTTCAACCTCGAGGTCGGCGGACACATCTACAGCCGCATCTCCAACCCGACCGTCGCGGTGTTCGAGGAGCGCGTTGCGGCGCTGGAGGAGGGAGCGGGTGCACTCGGTGTTTCCAGCGGACAGGCGGCTTTGCACATCGCCATCGCCACGCTGATGGGTGCGGGCGGCCACATCGTTGCGTCGACGTCGCTCTACGGCGGCACGCGGAACATGCTGGGGCTCACCCTGCCGCGCTTCGGCATCACCACCACCTTCGTCAATCCGCGCGACCAAGAGGGGTTCCGCAAAGCCATCCGCCCCGAGACACGGCTGGTGCTGGGCGAGACCATCGGCAATCCCGGCGGCGAGATTCTCGACATCCCGGCGATCGCCGACATCGCTCACAAGGCGAAGATTCCGCTGATGATCGACAACACCTTCGCATCGCCGGTGCTGTGCCGGCCGCTGACGCTCGGCGCCGACGTCGTCTTCCATTCGGCGACCAAGTTCATCGGCGGCCACGGCGTGGCGATCGGCGGCGTGATCGTCGATTCCGGGCGCTTCGACTGGGAGGGCTCGGGCAAGTTCCCGACGCTCACAGAGCCCTATGCCGGCTATCACGGCATCGACTTCGCCGAGGAGTTCGGGCCGCACGCCTTCATCTCGCGGGCCCGCACCGAGGGTGTCCGCGACTTCGGCTCCTGCATGGCGCCGCAGACGGCGTTCTACCTGCTGCAGGGGCTCGAGACGCTGCCCCTGCGCATGGCGCGCCACGTCGAGAACGCGCGCAAGGTGATCGGCTTCCTCAAGGCCAATTCCGCCGTCGAGCGCATCGCCTCGCCCGAATTGCCGGACCATCCCGACCATGCGCTGGCGCAGAAGCTGTTGCCCAAGGGGACAGGCTCGATCTTCAGTTTCGACATCAAGGGTGGGCGCGAGGCCGGCCGGCGCTTCATCGAGCGGCTGAGGCTCTTTTCCCACCTCGCCAATGTCGGCGACGCCAAGTCGCTGGTGATCCATCCTGCCTCGACCACGCACGCCCAACTCGACGCCGCCGCGCTCAAGGAAGCGGGGATCGGCGAGGGCATGATCCGCCTGTCGGTCGGCCTGGAAGACCCCGACGATCTTTTGGACGATCTCGGTCAGGCGCTGCGCGCCGCGGCGAAAGGCTGACCCGTGAGGCTCACCGTTCATGGCCGCGTCGTCGCCGCGACGACCGGCGGTACCGACTTCAACCCGGCCAAGCCCGCCGTGCTTTTCCTGCACGGCGCGGGCTTCGATCGCACCACCTGGCGCCTGCAGACGCGCTGGTTCGCGCACCATGGCCGCAGCGTGCTGGCCGTCGACTTTCCCGGTCACGGATGGTCGGAAGGGCCGGCGCTCGAAAGTATTGCCGCGCTGGCCGACTGGACGGCGGCGTTGATCGACGCCGCGGGCTTGAAGAGTGCCGCGTTGGTCGGCCATTCGATGGGCGCGCTGGTGGCGATCGAGACGGCGGCACGCTTTCCCGATAAGGTGCGCGCGCTCGGCTTGTGCGGCGTGGCGGCCGAAATGCCGGTCCATCCCGAGATGCTGGAATCGGCCAGGGCCAACACGCCCAAGGTCCAGGAGTTGATGACGTTCTGGGGCATCGGCAACGCGCTGCACAAAGGCGGCATGGTCTCGCCCGGCCTGTGGCTGCGCCGCGAATCGCTGGCCGTGCTCTCCGGTAACGGCCCCGGCGTGATCCACACCGATCTTGCGGCCTGCAATGCCTACAAGGACGCCTTGGCACGGGCTGCCGCGGTCAAGTGTCCGACGGTGCTGGTTCTCGGCGACGGCGATCTCATGACGCCCGCCATCAAGGCCAAGCCGCTGGCCGGCGCCATCGCCGGCGCCCGTACGGTGGTCGTTCCGAACAGTGGACACTTCATGATCGTCGAACGGCCCGACGAATCGCTCGAGGCGTTGAAGGCCAGTGTCTGATCGCGTCGCGCTCGTCACGGGATCGACGTCGGGAATCGGCGCCGCCACGGCGCGCCGGCTGGCGCGCGATGGCTTCAAGGTCGCCCTGCATTCGCGCCGTTCGGCCGATGTCGGCGAGCGCATGGCGACCGAACTGGCGGGCGGCAGCTATCATCAGGCCGACCTCGCCGACGAACAGGCCGTGCGTGGCCTGGTCGCGTCCGTGCTGCATCGCCATGGCCGGCTCGACGTTCTGGTCAACAATGCCGGTGAGGCGATCCGCATTCCGCACGCCGACCTCAAGGCGGCCACGCCTGAAGTGTGGCGACGCATGCTCGACATCAACTTGATCGCACCCTTCGTGCTGATCAGCGAGGCCGAGCCGGCGCTGCGCAAGGCGGCAGGGGCCGGCCGGCCGGCCAGCATCGTCAACATCGGCACCCATGCCGGCGCGCGGCCCAAAGGCGCCTCGATCCCGTACGCCACGGCCAAGGCGGGCCTGCATCATGTCACGCGACTGCTGGCGATCGCGCTGGGGCCGGCGATTCGCGTCAATTGCGTGGCGCCAGGCCTGGTCGAGACGCCAATGGGCGCCAACTGGCCCGAGGCGACCGAGCTTTGGAACACGCGCTCGCCGATGCATCGGCCCGCGAAACCGGAAGACATCGCCGATCTGGTGGCCGCGCTGGTCGCCAACGACTACGTTACGGGAGAGATCGTCATCGCCGATGGTGGGCTCAACCTCACCTAGCCACTGGAGGAAACAATGAACGTCCAGACGCTGCCGCCGGGATACAAGGTTGCTCCGTGGACGCCGCCGGAGAAGATTGACGGCAAGATGCTGGCCGAGGCATCGACCAAGCTGATCGATCTCTTGCGTATCCGCACCCAGCCGATCGGCATGCGGCTGTTCGAGAATCCCGCCGACATGGAGAAGATCCAGGGCGTGCGCAAGCCGACCGAGGGATTCAAGTTCACCATGTGCCAGATGGTGACGCAGTCGCGCTGGTACGGCTTCACGCTCGGCATCACCGTCGACAACACGCGCGGCGGCAACTGCGGCGGGGTCGTCGGCCTCAACCATCCCGGCGAGGGGTTCCTGTCGGGCGACCACATGAACGGCGTGTGGTTCGGCAACAAGGAGGCGTCGGCCGCGCACCAGGCGCAGATGCCGCGCGTGCCCGACGGCAAGTACAACGGCCTTGTGGTCTCGCCGCTGCGCTCGGCGCGGCTCGATCCGCCCGACATCTGTCTGTTCTACGGCACGCCCGGCCAGATGATCTATTTCATCAACGGCCTGCAGTTCCATCGCTACCGCCGCTATGACTTCACGGTGACTGGCGAGAGCGCGTGCGCCGATTCGTGGGGGCGCGCGCTCGCCACGCGCCAGACCTCGCTGTCGCTGCCCTGCTATGCCGAGCGGCGCTATGGCGGCGTCGCCGATGATGAGCTCCTGATGGCATGCCCGCCCGACGAGTTCCTGCGCGCCATCGAGGGCATGGGCCATCTCGGCAAGAACGGCCTGCGCTATCCGTTCCCGCCGTATGGCGCGGCGATGGATCCGGCCTTCGGCATGGCCAAGAGCTACGGCTGATGCTCTACGTCGTGGCCTGGCCGCTGCTGACGGAGGCCGACGACACCGCGCTGCGCCGGTTGAGGGCGCAGTACCATCCCGATGAGGCCGAGCTGATCGGCCCGCATTTCACCCTGGTCTTCGGAGCGCCGCCGTCCGAAGAAGCGCGTTTGCGCGACAGCCTCGACGGCATCGCCGCTCGGCCGTTCTGGTTCATGCTCGATCGCCTGGTACGCCACGATCTCGAGCCCCCCTCGCGTGCGGCCTACCTCTTTGCCGTACCGGCGGACGGGGAGTCCGAGCTAACCGCGCTCTATGACGCGCTCAATCCGGCGCCGGGTCCCGTGCCTTTCGAGCCGCACGTCACGCTGGGCCTGTTCGGCCATGCCGCCGAAGCCGAGCAGATCGCGCGCATCGTCCAACGGCAACATCTGCCGATGCGCGGCCGCATCGAGGAGCTGGCGCTGCTCAGGCGCGAAGGCGACGGGTTGGAGACGCTTCGGACTGCGCGCCTCGGCTGATGCTGAGGGTGGCACCGACGCTGGCCGCGATCACCAGCAGGATGCCGAGGCATTGCCGCACATCGAGCGCCTCGCCAAGGACGAAGAACCCCATGATCGCGCCGACGGCCGGGACACCACTCGCGATCAGGCCGTAGACGCGAGCGGGCAGGCGGCGCAGGGCCAGCATCTGCAGGAAGAAGGGAAAGGCGCCGGAAAGGACGGCGATTGCCACGCCCAGCATCAGCCACTCCGGCTCGAAGAGCTTGGCGCCTGTGGTGGCGATGCCGAACGGCACGACGAACAGCGAAGCGACCACCAGGCCGATGGCCACGATGTTGCCGCCACCGAGAGCAGACACGCGCTTGCCGTAGACGATGTAGCTCGCCCAGGATGCGGCCGAGCAGAAGGACAAGGCGACACCGACAGGATCGACGCTGGGCAGGGCCACCTCCTTGAACAGGAGCAGGACGAGCCCGGCGACGATGCAACCCAGCCAGAGAAGGTCGCCGCGCCGCCTGGAATTGTAGATGACCACGGCGAGAGGACCGGTGACCTCGATCGCCATGCCGATGCCGACGGGTATTCTCGCGAAGGCCTGATAGGCGAAGCTGTTCATGAGGCCCAGGGCAACGCCGTAAGCGACGAGATTGCCGATCTGGTCGCGGCTGACGCGGACGCGCCAGGCTCTCGTCGCGAGCCCTAAGAGGATGGCGCTGAAGCCGACGCGCAGGGCGATGATTCCCTCCGGTCCGACGGCGGGGAACAGCGACTTCGCCCACGTCGCTCCAAACGCGTTGGAAAACTGCGATGTCACGACAGCCAGGGCTGCCAGGGCAGCCTGGCTTTGCATGCGCTAGTGCCAGAGCGGCGGCAACGGCGGCACGCGCACGTTGCCCGGACGCGCTGCGATGCCGAAGCGCGCCAACGTCTCGCGCAGCTCGCGCGGCGCGCGCACCGTCGGGCCGACGGCATCGATGCCGGCCAGCTTCATCAGGCGTTCGACCACCTTCTGCCAGCGCTCGGATTCGGGAGGATAAGGTCGAAGCTCGACCTGGCGCGATTCGTCGATGCCCGCCTTGGCCTTGGCGATATTGAGGGCAAGCTGAAGGCCGCCCAACTCGTCGACCAGTCCCGCCTGCTTGGCATCGACGCCTGAGAAGACGCGGCCGCGAGCGGCGGCGTCGAGCCGGGCGCCCTCTAGCTTGCGTGTCTCGCCGACCTGGCGGGTGAAGTCGGCGTAGATGGCGTCGAGCTGGCGCGAGATCGTGGCCTGCTGCGCGCTGGTCGGCGCCTGGAACGTCGAGTACATGCCGGCGTTGGTGCCGACCGCCAGGCGCTCGACATTGACGCCGAGCGAGCGAAGCAGCCCGCCGGCGACAGGCCAGATGCCGAACACGCCGATGGAAGCGGTGATGGTGGTGGGTTGAGCCACGATCACGTCGGCGCGCATCGCCGCCATGTAGCCGCCGGAGGCCGCGATATCGCCCATCGACACGATCACCGGCTTGCCGGCCGAGCGGGCGCGGCCGACTGCATCGGCGATGGCATCGGCGGCGGGATAGGTGCCGCCGGGCGAATCGATGCGCAGCACGATCGCCTTCACGTCCTTGGCGCTCGAGGCCTGGTCGAGCGCGTCCGTCACGTCGTCGGACGTGGCGATGTTGTCGTCGTCGAGCGGGCTCCGGCTCGCCGATCCCGACATGATGGCGCCGGTGATGCGGACCAGCGCCACCGTGTCGCCGCGCGGCTTGGGCCGGCCGCCATCGCTGGCATAGTCACCGAGCGTCACCAGGTTGCGGGTCTTGCCGACGCGCGCCCACATATCGTCCAAGGCGTCGGTGCGGTAGCCGATCTTGTCGACCAGATGCTCCTCCCGGGCCTTCTCCGAGTCGAATGGCACCGTATCGATGAGCTGGCGCAGCTTGGCGGGTTCGAGATGGCGATCGCGCGCTACGTCCGCCACGAACTGGTCGTACAGGCTGTCGAGCAGCTGCTGCAGGTTCTGGCGCACCGGCGGAGGGTACGCCGTCTCGGTGAACGTGTCCGGCGCGCTCTTGTACTCCCAGCGCTGGCCGCCCTCGATGCGCACCCCCAGGCGTTCCAGCCCTTCCTTGAGGAACGGCGTCTCGATGGCGAGGCCCGCCACGGCGAAGCCGCCGCTCGGCTGCAGCCAGATCTGCTCCAGTGCCGAGGCGAGGTAGTAGTCGGAGACGTGCGTGCCGCCGCTGCCCAGCGACTCCGCGAATCCGACCGCGAACTTGCCCTTGCCGCGAAAGTGGGCGATCGCCTGGCGCAGCTCCTGCACGCGGGCGAGACCAGCCGATTCGTCGCCGATGTCGACGAACATGCCGACCACCCGCGGATCGTCAGCCGCCTGCCAGATCAGCTGCACCGTATCGAGGATGTCGCGCGAGCCGCCGAACAGGCCATCGCGGAACAGGCCGCCACCGCTACCCGATTCCGACGGAACGTCGCGCAGGTCGAGAGAGAGCACGATGTTCTGCGGCAGGGTCTTGGTGGTGAAGGGACCGGAGATGAGGAAGGCGGCGCAGCCGCCGATCCCAAGCAGGGTAAGGGTGCCCACGGTCGCCAACAGGCCAACGATAAACCGCCACATGGCGAGACTCCGTTCGACGCTTCAGGATTTGACGAGATTCGGCCGAATGCTCCTGACGGCGTCAAGCATTGCCGAGGCCCTGGTGTCGAGCCCGTTGTCGCGCACCAGCACCGTGGTCGGCTGGCCGCGTACCGGGCGCAGGTTGTCATCGAAACTCCACATCGACAGGCGCAAGTTGGCGGCGACGAAGGCATGGTCGACAAGCCCGATTTCCAGCTGTGGCCGCAAGGCCAGGCGGCGAAGGCGCACCCAGATGATGTCGTCCCAACCGATGCGGCTGTTGCGGCCGAAGCCGAGCCCGATGCCGTCGTGGTCGATGACGACCTGCGGCTCACGGTTGCGGGACCGGCTTATGCCCTGCACCACGTAGTAGCCCAGCGCCAGCGCCAGCAAGAAGATCAGCACGAAGCGTCGGTCGTTCAGGGACAAAGTCGGCGCATTGGCCGGATTGACCATGAAATACGCGATCACGGCCACGATCATGCCCAACGACACCACGGCCATGCTGAGATTGTGCAGCACGCCGAAGCGCACCATCACAGGTGATACGGCCATCTCAGCTGCATTGGGCGCGATGGCGCAGCAGGTGGTCGGCCAGCACCACCGCCATCATCGCTTCGGCGACCGGCGTGCCGCGGATGCCGACGCAGGGATCGTGGCGGCCCTTGGTGCGCAGCTCGACCTCGTTGCCGAAGCGGTCGACGCTTCGGACGTTGGCGAGGATCGAGCTGGTCGGCTTCACGACCATGCGGCAGACGATGTCCTGGCCGGTGGAGATACCGCCCAGGATGCCGCCGGCGTGGTTGCTGAGGAACACCGGCGCGCCGTCCTTCATGCGCATCTCGTCGGCATTCTCCTCGCCGCTCATGGCGGCGGTGGCAAAGCCGTCGCCGATCTCGACGCCTTTCACGGCGTTGATGCTCATCAGCGCCTTGGCGAGGTCGGCATCGAGCTTGTCGTAGACCGGATCGCCCAGCCCGACCGGGATGCCTGACGCCACCACCTCGATCACGGCGCCGACGGAGCTGCCGCGCTTCCGCACGTCGTCGAGATAGCCCTCCCAGACCTGCGCCGCCTGGCGGTCCGGGCACCAGAAGGGATTGTCCGCAGTAGCGTCCCAGTCCCACTCGGCCCGGTCGATCTTCTGGGTGCCGAGTTGGACTACGGCGCCGCGGACCTTGACCCCGTCGCCCAGGATCTTGCGGGCAATGGCGCCGGCCGCCACGCGCACCGCCGTCTCGCGCGCCGATTGCCGGCCGCCGCCGCGATAGTCGCGCACGCCGTACTTCTTGAAGTAGGTGTAGTCGGCGTGGGCCGGGCGGAACTTGTCCTTGATCTCCGAATAGTCGCGCGAGCGTTGGTCGACATTGTCGATGTGCAGGGCGATCGGCGTGCCGGTGGTCACGCCCTCGAAGACGCCCGACAGGATCCTGACCGTGTCCGGTTCCTGGCGCTGCGTGACGAAGCGCGACTGGCCGGGCCGGCGCTTGTCCATCCACACCTGGATGTCGGCTTCGCTCAAGGGGATGCGCGGCGGCACGCCGTCGACCACGCAGCCGATCGCCGGGCCGTGGCTTTCGCCCCAGCTGGTGAACCGGAAGAGGGTCCCGAAACTGCTGCCGGCCATGGTGCCGGCCTCCTGCCTACTCGCCCTCGAAGTTGCCCAGCAGTTCGGCGATCTGCTTGGCCGACGAGGTCTTGATCATGCCGACGACATGGTAGCCGCCGTCGACGTGCATCACTTCACCGGTCATGCCGGTGCCGAGGTCCGACAGCAGGTAGAGGGCGGCATTGCCGACTTCTTCCTGCGTGATGTTGCGCTTGAGCGGTGAGTTGAGCTCGTTCCACTTCAGTATATAGCGACCGTCGTTGATGCCGGCGAAAGCGAGCGTCTTGATCGGGCCCGCCGAGATGGCGTTGACGCGGATCTTCTGCTCGCCGAGGTCGGCCGCGAGATAGCGCACGCTGGCCTCGAGCGCCGCCTTGGCGACCCCCATCACGTTGTAGTGCGGGATGACCCGCTCGGCGCCGTAGTAGGTGAGGGTGAGCAGGCTGCCGCCGTTCTTCATCAGCGGCACCGCGCGCTGCGCGACTGCGGTGAGCGAGTAGCAGCTCACGTTCATGGTGAGCTGGAAGTTCTCCTGCGTCGTGTCGAGATAGCGTCCGCGCAGCTCGTCCTTGTTGGAGAAGGCGATGGCGTGGACCACGAAGTCGAGGCCACCCCATTGCTTCTCGACCTCGGCAAAGGTGGCGTCGACGCTTTTGGCGTCCGTGACGTCGCACGGCACGATGATCTTGGCGCCGATCGAGCTGGCCAGCGGCCGCACACGCCGCTCCAAGGCCTCACCCTGGAAGGTGAACGCCATCTCTGCCCCGTGATCATGGCAGGCCTTGGCGATACCCCAGGCGATCGAGCGTTCGTTGGCGACGCCCATGACGAGGCCCTTTTTTCCGGCCATCAACTGTCCAGCAACGGTCATGCGTCGGTTCTAGCGGGGGACGGCAATTGGGACAAGATGCCGGTGGTTTTGCCACCCACAGCCCCTCATATTGTGGTCATGATCCCTGAAAAGTCCGATCCTCTGGAGCTTTTCGCGGCGTGGTACGCGGAGGCGGAGAAGAGCGAACCCAACGATCCCTCGGCGCTCAGCCTCGCCACGGTAGGGCCCGACGGCACGCCGGCCGTCCGCATGGTGCTGCTCAAGGGCTACGATGCCTCCGGCTTCGTCTTTTATACCAACCACCAAAGCCGCAAGGGCGAGCACCTGCTGAAGCACCCCAAGGCGGCGATGCTCTTCCACTGGAAGTCGCTGCGCCGTCAGGTCCGCCTCGAGGGACCGGTATCGACAACCACGGCCGAGGAGGCCGACGACTACTTCGCCACGCGTCAGCGCGGCAGCCAGATCGGCGCCTGGGCGTCCGATCAGTCGCGGCCGCTGGAGAGTCGGTTCGCGTTGGAGAAGCGCGTTGCCGAATTCGCCGCGCGTCATGTGATCGGCAAGGTGCCGCGCCCGCCGCACTGGTCGGGGTTTCGCCTGCAGCCCCTGTTGATAGAGTTCTGGCAGGACGGCGCGTTCCGCCTGCACGACCGGCTGGAGTACCGACGGACGTCGCCCGACGCGCCGTGGACGACCCGCACGCTCTATCCCTGACGGCACCGGCGTGACCGCGCATCCGTCCTTCGTGGTCGAGGATCAGAGCGAGGTCATCGACTTCCTGACCGCACGCCTCAAGCCCGACCGCCGGATCGATACGCACGGAGCCGTGGTGTTCCTCACACCTGAGCGGGCCTACAAGCTGAAGCGTGCCGTCAAATTTCCGTACATGGACTTCTCCACCGCCGCGCGGCGTCGGGAGATGTGCGCGGCGGAGATTGCGATCAACCATCGGCTGGCGCCCGAGATCTATCTCGGGACCGCGCCCGTGCGCCGGCGCGGGCACGAGTTGACGCTTGGCGAGGTCGGCGAGCACGCCGATGACGCCGTCGACTGGCTGGTCGTGATGGGTCGCTTCGACGAAGATGGCATGTTCGACAGGCTGGCGGATCGCCGGGCGCTCACGCCCGAGATGATGGCGGCGCTGGGGGCCCGCATTGCCGCCTATCACGACACTTTGGCGCCGGTCAGCGGCTTCTCCGGCCCCGACGACTATCGGCGCTCGGTGGCCGCCGACATCCGCCAGCTGCGCGAGCAGGGCGATCGGCTTGACCAATCGACCACGGAGGCGCTGGCCACGGCGCTGCCCGAAGCGCTCGAAGCGCATATCGATCTGGTGGCGCGTCGCGCTGGGGCGGGGGCGGTACGGCGTTGCCATGGCGATCTGCACCTGCGCAACATTGTGCTGATCGACGGCAAGCCGGTGCCGTTCGATGCCATCGAGTTCTCGGAGCGCATGGCGAGCATCGATGTGCTCTACGATCTCGCCTTCACGCTGATGGACCTCTGCGAGCGCGACCTGCGGCCCCTGGCGAACCGGCTACTCAATGAATGGCTGTGGCGCATCGCCGAGCTGCCGCAGGCACCGCATGACGAAGCGCTGGCGCTGTTGCCGCATTTCCTGTCGCGCCGCGCCTGCGTGCGCGCCTTCGTCGACGCTGCAGGCGCGGCCGTGGCCGGCAAGGGCTACGAGGGCCCGCGCGCCTACCAGCGCATGGCGCTCGATTTCCTGCATCCCGCATCACCGCGGCTGCTGGCCATCGGCGGCCTGTCAGGCAGCGGCAAGACCACCTTGGCGCTGAAGCTGGCGCCGGAGATCGGCCGCGCCCCGGGTGCGGTCGTGGTGCGCAGCGACGTCGAACGCAAGCGCCAGGTCGGCATCGCGCTCGAGCAGCGCATGCCGGCGGGCAGCTACTCTGCCGAGGCCTCGGCCAGGGTCTACGACGCCTTCATGGCGCGCGCCGAGCGTGTGCTGCGCGCGGGCTACAGCGTCGTGCTCGACGCCGTGTTCGCCCGCGAGAATGAGCGCGCCGCGGCAGAGGCGCTGGCGCGGAAGACCGGCGTTCCATTCGACGGCATCTGGCTCGACGTGCCGAAGGACGTCGCCCAGGCCCGCGTGACGGCGCGCAAGGCCGACGCCTCGGACGCCACGGCAGCCGTGGTCGAGCGCCAGTTCGGTTACGACCTCGGCCAAATCACCTGGCGGCGCCAGCCGGCTTGACATAGCCGAGAAAATGAGTGAATACTCACTTCTATGAAGAAAGTGCCACTGATCGATGTGAGGGCGGGTGGACCTCCGTCCCATGCCCGACAGCGGCGGCGCCAGGCGCTGGCCCTGCGCGAGGCTTGCCTTGGCTGGCTGCCCTGCGGTGGCCTTTTGGCCTGGCTGGCCGATCCCCTGGCCCGAGGATGGCTCAGGCGGTCAGGATCGCCCTTCCTGGATGAGATAGAGGCCATTTCCCGCACATTGGGTCGCCCGGGCGTCTGGCTGCTGCACAGCGCCTATGCCTTCGGCTGTACGGCCCTGGCGGACGAGGGGCCGGGCAGGCCCGTCCTTCGCCGGACCCTCGACTGGCCGTTTCCGGGCCTCGGCCGGTTGGTTGAGGTCGCCCGCCAGCGTGGCTCTGCCGGCGAGTTCCTGAACGTCACCTGGCCCGGCTTCGCGGGGGCTCTGACGGGCGTGGCGCCGGGACGTTTCGCCGCCTCGATCAATCAGGCGCCGATGCGCCGCCGCACGAAGCCGGCTTGGCTGTTGTGGCTCGATTATGCGGCGAACTCGGCGACGGCATTCTTGTCCAGCGGTCGTCCGCCACCGGAGCATGTGCTGCGCCTTGCTTTCGAGACCTGCGCCAGCTTCGACGAAGCCTGTCGGCTGCTGGAGACGGCGCCGGTCGCTCGGCCCGTGCTGTTCCTCGTGACCGGATGTTCATCCGGGCAGCGCGCACTGATCGAGCGCGACGATGAAGGGAGCCGCACCTATCGAGACACCACAGTCATCGCCAACGCCTGGCGCGATCACTCGAACGGCTGGCAGCCGCGTGTCTGCGGCGAGGGCACGCCGGTCGAGAACAATCGGAAGCGCGTGGCGGCGATGGTGGCGATCGCCGGTCATCCGGCCGATCTGGAATGGGCCGTCCCGCCGGTCGTGAACACCTTCACGCGCCTCGTGGTCGAGATGTGCGCGGCAAGCGGACGGCTGATCGTTGCAGGTTGGGAAGCCGAAGGTCGCGTAACGGCGGTGACTAAGATCTAAGCGCTGTCACGCGCGCTTCTTCGCCGCTGCGCTACGCGGCAGGTGGCGGGCGAGGTATTGGCCGGTGTAGCTGTCGGCCACCTTGATGATCTCCTCCGGCGCGCCTTCGGCCACGATCCGGCCACCGCCGGCGCCACCGTCGGGGCCGAGGTCGAGGATCCAGTCGGCGGTCTTGATGACTTCGAGATTGTGCTCGATCACCACCACCGTGTTGCCGCCCTCGACCAGCCGGTGCAGCACCTCGAGGAGCTTGCGCACGTCCTCGAAATGGAGGCCGGTGGTCGGCTCGTCGAGGATGTAGAGCGTGCGGCCGGTGGCGCGGCGCGACAGTTCCTTGGCGAGCTTCACGCGCTGCGCCTCGCCGCCCGACAGGGTCGTCGCCTGCTGGCCGATATGGATGTAGCCCAGGCCGACCTGCTGCAGGGTCAAAAGCTTGTCGCGGATGACCGGCACGGCCTTGAAGAACTCGACGCCCTCGTCGACCGTCATTTCCAGCACGTCGGCGATCGACTTGCCGCGGAAATGGATCTCCAGGGTCTCGCGGTTGTAGCGCTTGCCCTTGCAGACGTCGCACTGCACGTAGACATCCGGCAAGAAGTGCATCTCGATCTTGATGACGCCGTCGCCCTGGCAGGCCTCGCAGCGGCCGCCCTTGACGTTGAACGAGAAGCGGCCGGGTTTGTAGCCGCGCTCCGTCGATTCCGGCAGCTGGGCGAACCAGTCGCGGATCGGCGAGAAGGCCCCGGTGTAGGTCGCCGGGTTGGATCGCGGCGTGCGGCCGATCGGCGACTGGTCGATGTCGACGATCTTGTCGAGATGGCCGACGCCGTCGAGTCCGGCATGGGCGCCGGGATGTTCGCGCGCGTTGTTCAGGCGCTTGGCCAGCGCCTTGTACAGTGTCTCGATGATCAGCGTGCTCTTGCCGCTGCCCGACACGCCGGTGACGCAGGTGAAGGTGCCGAGCGGGATGCTGGCGGTCACGTTCTGCAGGTTGTTTTCCCGGGCGCCCTTGACTGTCAGCCAGCGCCCGCCTTTTGCCGGTGGCTCGCGCCGCACCTTGGGGATCGGGATCTGGCGGAACCCCGAGAGATACTGGCCCGTCAGGCTGGCGCTGTTGCGCATCACCTCCTCGGGCGTGCCCTCGGCGATGACATTGCCGCCGTGGGCGCCGGCACCCGGGCCCATGTCGACCAGATGGTCGGCCGAGCGGATTGCGTCTTCGTCGTGTTCGACGACCAACACGGTGTTGCCGAGATCGCGCAGGCGCGTCAGCGTCTTCAGCAGGCGGTCGTTGTCGCGCTGATGCAGGCCGATCGACGGTTCATCGAGGACGTAAAGCACGCCGGTCAGGCCGGAGCCGATCTGAGAGGCGAGGCGGATGCGTTGGCTCTCGCCACCCGACAGCGTCCCCGACGTGCGGTTCAGCGTCAGGTACGACAGGCCGACATTGTCCAGGAAGCCCAGACGCTCGTTGATCTCCTTGAGGATGCGGGCGGCGATCTCACGCTGCTTGGGCGTGAGCTTTGGTGAAAGCTCGAGAAACCACTTCACCGCCTCGCCGATCGAGAACTCGGTCGTCTGGCTGATGTTGAGGCCGGCGATCTTGACCGCCAGTGCCTCGGGCTTGAGGCGGGCGCCACCGCACGTCTCGCACTTGCTCTCGTGCTGGAAGCGTTCGAGCTCCTCGCGCACCCACGACGAATCGGTCTCCTTCCAGCGCCGATCGAGGTTGGGGATCACGCCCTCGAAGGGCTTGGTCGTCTGGTACTGGCGGATGCCGTCGTCGTAGCGCATGGCGATCGATTCGCCGCCGCTGCCGAACAGGATGGCGTCGCGCACCTTCTTCGGCAGGTCGCGCCACGGCGTCGACATCTTGACCTTGAAGTGCTTGGCGATGCTCTCCAGCGTCTGCATGTAGTACTGGCCCGATGAATCGGCCCATGGCGCGATCGCGCCTTCGGCAAGCGACAACCGATCGTCCGGCACCACCATCTCCGGATCGAAGAACATCTTCACGCCCAGCCCGTCGCAGGCCGGGCAGGCACCTTGCGGCGCATTGAAGGAGAACAGGCGCGGTTCGATCTCCTCGATGGTGAAGCCGGAGACCGGGCAGGCGAAACGCGCGGAAAACACCGTGCGCTCGCCATTGTCCGCGTTCTCCGCCACCGCGAGTCCCTCCGCGAGATTGAGCGCCGTCTCGATCGAATCGGCCAGCCGGTTGCCGAGATCGGGGCGCACGACGATGCGATCGACCACGACGTCGATATCGTGCTTGTACTTCTTGTCGAGCGACGGCGCCTCGGCGATCTCGTACAGCTTGCCGTCGATCTTGACGCGCTGGAAACCCTTCTTCTGCAGCTCCTGCAGTTCCTTGCGGTACTCGCCCTTGCGGCCGCGCACGATGGGCGCCATCAGATAAAGGCGTGTGCCCTCGGGCATCGCCTTCACGCGATCGACCATCTGCGACACGGTCTGGCTCTCGATCGGCAGACCCGTCGCCGGCGAGTACGGGATGCCGACGCGGGCGAACAGCAGGCGCAGGTAGTCGTAGATCTCGGTGACGGTGCCGACCGTCGAGCGCGGGTTGCGCGAGGTCGTCTTCTGTTCGATGGAGATCGCGGGCGAGAGGCCCTCGATCGAATCGACGTCGGGCTTCTGCATCAGCTCGAGGAACTGCCGGGCGTAGGCCGACAGGCTCTCGACATAACGGCGCTGTCCCTCGGCATAGATCGTGTCGAAGGCGAGCGACGACTTGCCTGAGCCCGACAAGCCGGTGATCACCACCAACCGATCGCGCGGCAGGTCGAGATCGACGTTCTTCAGATTGTGCTCGCGAGCCCCGCGGATGGAGATGAAGCGGTGCGGCTCGGCAGCGGTGGTACGGGACTTGGCCATCGGTGCGAGAGAATAGGCGATGCTGGGGATTATCGCATATGGCGATTAACCCCCAGCTTTCCCAGCCCCCGCGTCACAATCCCCTGTCACACGCCACTGCTTGCAATGCCTGCATTCCCGGTGCCGGAGGGGCGCCGAGGATGGAACCCGCCTGGCCACAACCCAAAATCGGTGGCTGCCCACAGGCGGGTAGGTCTAGTTTGGCGGCCGTGAGGTAGGTGCCGCGTCCCGCGGCACCGGGAAAGCCAAGGAGGCCCCCATGGCGGGCAGCGTCAACAAAGTCATCCTGGTCGGGAATCTCGGCCGCGACCCCGAAGTGAGGTCCATGCAGGATGGCAGATCCATGGTGAACATGTCGGTGGCCACGTCGGATACGTGGCGCGATCGCCAGACCGGCGAGCGCAAGGAGCGCACCGAATGGCACCGCGTCGTCATTTTCAACGAGAAGCTGGCGGAAGTCGCACAGAAGTTCGTGCGCAAGGGTTCCAAGGTGTATGTCGAAGGTCAGCTGGCGACCCGCAAGTGGACCGACCAGAGCGGCCAGGAGCGCTACACGACCGAGGTCGTGGTGCCGCGCTTCGGCGGCGCGCTCACCATGCTCGACGGCCGCGGCGGCGGTGGCGGCGGTGAGGGCGGCGGCTCGGATGACGATTTCGGCGGCGGGCAGACGTCCGGCGGCGGCGGCCGTCCGGCGGCGCGCGGCGGCAAGGCCGAGCTCGACGACGACATCCCCTTCTAGAGCGCGGCTGCGATCGAGCGCCGGGCCGCTGCGGATCATCCCGCGGCCGGGCGACTCGGCGGAACCTGGGTGGAACCTGAAGGTCTAGATCGATGGCCCGCATCTGGTACCAAAGCTTCGTTCATCCGGTCGAGCAGGCGCCCTACATCGAGCGGCTGCAGGCGATGTTGACCAAGGTCGCTACGCCCGGCGTCAGCTTCGAGGTCCACGGGCTCGATCCGCCGGATCATTCGTTCCATGCGCTCACCGAGTTCCGTTGCGCCGCGCAGGTCATCGGCAACGCCATCGCCGCCGAGAAGGTGGGCTACGACGCCTTCGTGATCGGACACTTCCAGGAGCCCGGCCTGATCGAGATCAAGGGCGCGGTCGACATCCCCGTCATCGGCCTGGGCGAGGCCAATCTGCTGGCCGCGCTCAGCATGGGCGGCAGGCTCGGCCTGGTCACCATCGATCCGGTCTTCGTTCCCTGGCACGACCGGCAGATCCGCATGCACGGGTTCGGCGAGCGCTATGCCGGCACGCAGGCGCTGAAGATGAACCTGCCGGCCTTCATGAAGGCCTTCACTGACGAGACGGCCTACGCCCAGGTGCGCAGCCAGTTCGTCGCGCAGGTCAAACCGCTGATCGAGAAGGGGGCGGAGGTGATCATCCCGGCGGGTGGCCTGCCCATGCTGCTGTTCGCGCGCGAAAGCCCGTTTGTGATCGACCATGCGCCGGTGCTGAACGGGATCGCCATTGTCGCCAAGGCGACCGAGATGGCGTTGTCGCTGAAGGCGATCACCAATGTGGTCGTCAGCCGCCGGGGCACCTACGCCAAGGCGCCGCCCGCGGCCATTGACGAGTTCAAGGCGCGGCTGCGCTGAGCCAGGATGGCGGCTGGCTCCCTGTACCGACGGGTGTTGGGAGCCGCGTACGCCGCCCAATCCGCCGCCGGGCAGGCCTTGCATGACGCGGGTACCTCGCGATGGACGGGCAGTTGCAGTGTCGAGGGCGGAGCGACTCCCGCGGCGCGGCTCGTCGCGGCGCTGTTCCGGTTGCCCGCTGCCACTTCCAGCGCGCCAATCACCGTCGAGTTCGTCGCCACCGCCAATGGTGAGCGGTGGACGAGGCGGATCGGCAGCAGGGCGCTGCGGTCATGGCAGTTCATTGCCAAGGCCAGGCCGGGCTGGATCGCCGAACGGTTCGGCATCTTCACGTTCGACCTCGAGCTGCTGGCCGAGGCGGGCCGACTTCAGCTCCTGATGCGCGGCATGCGTTGCTGGGGCCTGCCGCTGCCCAGGGCGCTCTGGCCACGCATCGCTGCCGGCGAGTGGGAGGAGGACGGGCGTTTTCGCTTCGACGTCGAGATCGCCCTGCCGGCCGTCGGGCGCCTGGTGCGCTACCGCGGATGGCTCACAGATCGATGAAACGATCGCGCGTCGCCGCGTCCGGCACGAAGCACGCGTGTCGCTGCCCAAACCACCGATAGCGGTTGCGGGCGACAAGGTCGTAGACCGGATCGCGCAGCCATGCCGGGACAAGCAGCAGTGGCCGCAGCCAGCGCACCGGACCCTGCAGATACTGGAAAGCGCGCAGGGCCGCTGCCGAGCGGGCATAGACCTCCTCGCCGTCGAGCAGGAGGATCGTGCGATCGAACGTGGCATCGGGCAGCCCGAGTTCCGCCAGCACGCGCTTACCCAGCGCCGACTGCGCGCTGGCGAACTTCAGATGGCCTTCGGGATCGCGGGCCAGGCAGAAGGCGACGAAGCCGCTGCACAGCACGCAGTATCCGTCGAAGAAATAGAGCGGCCGCGGCAGGTCGCCGAGCGACGCCGGCAGCTTCACGCCGGAAGGCCGAGCGCCCGCAGGGCCGCCACTGTATCCCGGGCCGAGCGGTGATGGATGGCGTGCATGCCGAAGGCGCGCGCCCCTTCGACGTTGGGCAGGCTGTCGTCGATGAACACCGCTTGACCCGGCTGGAAGGCGCCGGCGCGGCAGACCAGGCCGTAGATCGCCGCGTCCGGCTTCCAGCACTTCACCAGGCCGGAGACCACGTAGTCGCGGAAGTGGCCGAGAAAGGGATGGCGCGTCCGGCCTGGGCCACGCAGCCACGGGTCGAGGAATGCCGGCGCATTGGACAGGAGGTAGAGCGGCGTTCCAGCCGCGTGCAGCCGCTCTACCAACGCCGCCATCTCTGGGAAGGCATGGTCCAGCATCTCCTCGAAGCGGTCGTAATAGGCTTCGATCAATGCCGCGCGTCCCGGATGCTGGGCCTTCAGGAGGCGGGTGGCCTCGGCTGGATCGCCGCCATAGTCCTGGCGACCGTGCCACTGGGTCGTGGTCACGGTGGCGAGGAAACGCTCCATCTCCGCAGGGTCGGCGATCAGCTTGCGGTAGAGGTGGCGCGGGTTCCAGTCGATCAGCACGCCGCCCATGTCGAAGACCACCGCCGAGGGGGCTGCGGGGCCTGATTTTTGGGCTGTTTTGGGGGTCAATTCCGAGCCTTTCCGAGGAGCGTTTTCGGGACCAATTTAGATAATCAAATCAAAAGGTTAAAGACTGGTCCCATAGGCGTTTTTTGTTGGTCTTTCCGGGCCATTTTGCTAGGGTGCGAATTCGTTCCGCCGGGCCCTCTGGCAGGGCCTCAAAAGCGAGCAAAAACCAGGTTTCCGTGAGCGACGATACGACCCTTCCGCCGGCGCCGCCGCCTCCAGACGCGCCCCCACCGCCGCCTCAGCCGCCGCACGACATCGCGCCGATAACCATCGAAGAGGAGATGCGCCGCTCCTACCTCGATTACGCCATGAGCGTGATCGTGTCGCGTGCGCTGCCCGATGCGCGCGACGGGTTGAAGCCGGTGCAGCGGCGCATCCTCTACGCCATGAAGGAAGGCGGCTACGATTCGACGCGCCCCTTCCGCAAGTCGGCGCGCATCGTCGGCGACGTCATGGGCAAGTATCACCCGCACGGCGACACCGCGATCTACGACGCCATGGTGCGCATGGCACAGGACTTCTCCATGCGCCTGCCGCTGATCTCGGGGCAGGGCAACTTCGGCTCGATGGACGGCGATCCGCCGGCGGCCATGCGCTACACCGAGGCGCGGCTTGCACCGGCGGCCGAGACGCTGCTGGCCGACATCGACAAGGAGACGGTCGAGTTCCAGCCGAACTACGACGAGCGCGAGCAGGAGCCGACCGTGCTGCCGGCCGCGTTTCCCAACCTGCTGGCCAATGGCGCAGGCGGCATTGCTGTCGGCATGGCGACCAACATCCCGCCGCACAATCTCGGCGAGCTGATCGACGCCTGCTGCGCGCTGATCGACAATCCTGAGCTCACGATCCAGCAGGTCATGGAATACGTGCCGGGGCCGGATTTCCCGACCGGCGCCACGATCCTCGGCCGCAACGGCATCCGCGCCGCCTACGAGCTCGGCCGCGGCTCGCTGATCATGCGCGCCCGCACGCGCCTGGAGGAAAGCCGTTCGGGTCGCGAATCGATCATCATCTCCGAGATTCCCTACCAGGAGAACAAGGCGCGCCTGCATGAGCGCATCGCCGAGGTGGTGCGCGACAAGAAGGTCGAGGGCGTGGCCGAGGTGCGCGACGAGAGCGACCGCGACGGCGTGCGCCTGGTGGTCGAGCTGAAGCGCGAGGCGATGGCCGACGTCGTGCTGAACCAGCTTTACCGCTATACGCCGCTGCAGACGAACTTCAGCGTCAATGCGCTGGCTCTGGACGGCGGCCGGCCGCGCCTGATGAGCCTCAAGGAACTGCTCGAGGCCTTCATTCGCTTCCGCGCCGAGGTGCTGACACGGCGTACCAACTATGAGCTTCGCCATGCCCGTGACCGCGCTCACGTCCTGGTCGGCCTCGCTATCGCAGTCGCCAACATCGACGAGGTGATCGAGATGATCCGTCGCGCGCCCGACCCGGTGGCGGCGCGCGAGCGGCTGATGGCTCGCGATTGGCCGGCGACCGCTGTGGCGCCGCTGATCACATTGATCGCCGAGCCGGGTCGTGAGGTCTCGGCCGAAGGCACCTACCGGCTGTCGGAGGCGCAAGCACGCGCCATCCTCGAGTTGCGCCTGCAGCGCCTGACCGGCCTTGAGCGCGACAAGATCGCCGAGGAGCTGGGTGAGGTCGCCCAGCTCATCGAAGGCTATCTCGAGCTGCTGGCCGATCGCGACAAGCTGTTCGCGCTGATGCGCAAGGAGCTGGTCGAGATCAAGGAGCAGTACGCCACGCCGCGCCGTACCGAGATCCTCGATAACGAGTTCGAGGAGGACATCGAGGACCTGATCCAGCGCGAGGACATGGTCGTCACGGTGACGCACGGCGGCTACGTCAAGCGCGTGCCGGTTTCGGCCTATCGTGCCCAGCGCCGCGGTGGCAAGGGCCGTGCCGGCATGGCGACCCGCGAGGACGATTTCGTCAGCAGCCTGTTCGTGGCCAACACGCATACGCCGGTGCTGTTCTTCTCCAGCCGGGGCATCGTCTACAGGCTCAAGGTCTGGCGTTTGCCGCTCGGTGCGCCACAAGCGCGCGGCAAGGCCTTCGTGAACCTGTTGCCGCTCGGCGAAGGCGAGACGATCAGTGCCGTCATGCCGATGCCGGAGGACGAGGCGAGCTGGTCGACACTGAATGTCATGTTCGCGACCGCGCGTGGCGGCGTGCGCCGCAACGAGCTCAGCGACTTCGTCAACGTGAACCAGACCGGCAAGATCGCCATGAAGTTCGAGGGCGACGATGCCGGCGATCGATTGATCGGCGTCAGTGTCTGCACCGAAGACCAGGACGTGCTGCTGGCGACCCGCCAGGGCCGTGCCATGCGTTTTCCGGTCTCGACGGTGCGCGTGTTCGCCAGCCGTAATTCGACGGGCGTGCGCGGCATCGCGCTGGCCGAGGGCGACGAGGTGATCTCGATGTCGCTGGTGGATAGCGGCAAGGGCATTACCGCCGAGGAGCGCGAGGGCTACCTGCGTCGCTCGCGAGCGCTGCGGCAAGCCGAGAACATGGCGGAGAACGCCGTCGAGAGCAGTGAGGAGGAAACCGCACCGTCGGCCGAGGAGGTGCCAGCCGTTGCGACGCTGTCAACGGAGCGCTTCGCCGAGCTGCAGGCCAAGGAGGAGTTCGTGCTCACCGTCGCCTCGTCGGGCTTCGGCAAGCGCACCTCAGCCTACGAGTATCGGGTCACCGGACGAGGCGGCAAGGGCGTGGAGCTGATGAGCCTTGCCAAAGGGGGAGCGGTCGTCGCGGCCTTGCCGGTGCTCGACAACGACCAGATCATGCTGGTGACCGACGGCGGCACGCTGATCCGCTGTCCGGTGGACGGAATTCGCATTGCCGGCCGCGCCACCCGCGGCGTACGCATCGTCAATGTCAGTGAAGGCGAGCGTGTGGTGTCGGCGGTGCGCATCGGCGAAGACGATGGCGGCGAGAATGGCAACGGCAGCGGCAACGGCCATGGCGGCGATACCGGAAGCGAGACGGCCAATGGCGCGGGCGACGGCCATTCCGAAACAAACGGTGGATAAGGGTCTCCCGTGTCGCTAAGACTTCGCCGCCGCTTTGGGCGCACCATCACTGGGGAAGTTGGGGGCAGGCATGGCGTCAGACCGCGTCGGCGTGTATCCGGGCACGTTCGATCCCATCACCAGCGGGCACATGGAAGTGGTGCGCCGTTCGCTGCGACTGGTCGATCGGCTGGTGATCGGGCCCGCGACCAACATCGGCAAGGGGCCGCTGTTCTCGCTCGAGGAACGCATCGACATCATCAAGGACGACATCGAGGATTTCTCGGCGACGGACAAGGCGCGCATCCAGATCGTCCCGTTCGACGGGCTGCTGATCCATTTTGCCCGCGAGGTCGGTGCCTCGGTGATCATCCGCGGCCTGCGCGCGGTCTCGGACTTCGAGTACGAGATCCAGATGGCCAACATGAACGCCCGCATGGAGCCCAACATCGAGACGATCTTCCTGATGGCGTCCGACCGGCACCAGTTCATCGCCTCCTCGCTGGTCAAGGACATTGCCCGGCTGGGCGGCGACACCTCCCAATTCGTGTCGAAAAAGGTCTTCGAGCGGCTCCGCAAGAAGTTCGGGAAATCCTGAGGCTTCCGCACGGCGCGTTGACCGGGGGGCCCGGTCATTTTATACGGGCGCCGCGCGGGGGGTCAGCCCCTTGCGCCAGGCCGGAGCGAGCCCGTAGCTCAGCGGTAGAGCATCTGACTTTTAATCAGGTGGTCGTAGGTTCGATCCCTACCGGGCTCACCAGCACAGGCAGGAAGGAGACACGCGGCTCATGCCGTCGGTGAAAGTCGTCAACGGCAAGCAGATCGTGGTCGAGGCGCTCGATCCGGCGCAACGCCTCCAGCGGTTCCTCGCCAAGCCGTTCCTGCAGATGATCTACAACAAGGAGATCGTGCTGGCGGTCCTGCGCCGCGAGCTGCGCGCGCGTTTCACCGGGTCGGCCGGCGGCTGGCTGTGGGCGGTCGCCGCCCCCCTGTTCGCCATCACCGTCTATACCTATGCCTTCACCACGAACCTGCAGATGGCGTTCGTCGAGAGCGCCTCGAGCAAGAAGCTCGCCTACGCGCTGTTCATCTTCTCCGGGCTGATCGTCTTCAACTTCTTTTCGGAGATGGCCTACCGTTCGCCGATGCTGCTGCACGAGTACGCCCACTTCATCAAGCAGACGATCTTTCCGTCGGACATGCTGGCGGTGATCGCGACGCTGCGCGCCGGGGCGTACACGGCGATCGGCACCTTGGTCATGCTGATCTGCGTCGCCGTGGTGACCCAGGGGCTGCACTGGACCGTGATCTTCGTGCCCTTCCTGTTCCTCCCCCTCATGGCGTTCCTGATGGGCATGGCGTGGTTCCTGTGCGCGATCGGCGCCTTCACGCGCGACGCGGGTTACCTGATGATCAACATCGTGCCGCTGTTCATGTTCATGACGCCGGTGTTCTTCGCCCACACGGCGATGCATTTCCCGTGGGACATCCTGATCTACGCCAACGCCCTCACCGCCTACGTCGAATCGATGCGCGACGTCGTGCTGTTGGGCACGCTGCCCAATCCGCTGGTCATCCTGTGGATGCTGGCCACTTCGGTCTTCACCTTCTATTTCGGCTACTGGTTCTTCGACAGGTATCGGAATGTCATCGTCGACGTCATCTGAAGTCGTCGTCCAGACCCGGCACCTCGGCAAGGCCTATCAGCTCTACGCCCGTCGCGGCGATTGGCTGAAGCAGGTCATGTTCGGCTCGTGGAAGACCTACTTCAAGCCGTTCTGGGTGTTGCGCGACATCGACCTCGACGTCTATCGCGGCGATTCGGTCGGCATCCTGGGCCGCAACGGCTGCGGCAAGTCGACCCTGCTGCAGGTGATCTGCGGCATGACGCTGCCCAGCAATGGCGAACTGCGCGTTACCGGCCGTGTCGCCCCGGTGCTGGCGCTCGGGGCCACCTTCGACGCCGAGCTGTCGGGCCGCGAGAACATCATGATTGGCGGTGCCGTCATGGGGCTCTCGCGCTCCGAGGTGCTCGAGAAGTTCGATTCGATGGCAGAGTTCGCCGGCATCGGCGACTACATGGAGCAACCGGTCAAGCACTACTCCATGGGCATGCGCACCCGGCTTGCCTTCGCCATCTGCGCCCATGTCGAGGCCGAGATCCTGGTGGTCGACGAGGCGCTGGCGGTGGGTGACGCAGCCTTCCAGCGCAAATGTCTGGACTGGATCGACAGCTTCCGCAGCAAGGGCACGCTGCTCTTCGTGTCGCACTCTCCGGCCGAGGTCCGCCGCCTGTGCAATCGGGCCATCTGGATCGAGGACGGCCGCATCCGCGCCCAGGGCGAGCCGAGCGTGGTGATCCGCGCCTACCACCGGGCGCTGGCCATGGAAAAGGACGATATCCACCGCTTCTCCGTGAGCGGGTGATGGCGCATGGCTGCATGCCTCCTCTTCTGGGCGGGAGCCTGCTGGTGGGGGGCTACCCTGTTCGTTCAGTGGCTGAGCGCCGGGCTTGGCCGCTGGCGGAGGCCGGCTGTGCCGCCACGACATGGTGCGGCGGACTTCAGCATCGTTGCCCCCATGGTCGGCGCTCGTGACGCCTCGCCGGCTTATGTCGGCGCTCTCTCGCGGCTGGCGCATGCCGGCGCCGAGATTCTGATCTGCGTGACCGACGCGCGAGACGAGGCGGTCGCGCGCACGCGCGAGCAATGGCCCGACGCGCCGATCCTCATCGGCAGCGACGACACCTTCAATCCCAAGCTCAACAACGTGCGCAAGGGGCTGGAGGCGGCAAGCCGGCCGGTGGTGGCCTTGTGCGACGCCGGCGTGGCCCTGACGCTGCCCGAACTTGCCCAGGCCGCGGCGCCGCTGTCCGGCAAAGTCGGTCTCGTGCTGGCGCTCAAGGCCGGCGCCGACCCGGAGAATCTGGCGGGCGAAATGGAGTGCGCCTACATCAATGGCCATCAGGCGCGCTTCCTGATGGCGGCCGATCGGCTCGGCATGCCGGTCGCATCCGGCGGCGTGACGCTGCTCGAGCGTGACGTCCTGCTGCGGATCGGCGTGCATCAGGGGTTCCTCAACTACATGGCCGACGACTATTCAGTGGTCCGCGCCGTGCGCGACGATGTTGGGCGCACGACTTGGCTCGCAGCCGTCATGCCGCGTCTGCCGGTGGGCCGCCGGGCCTGGCGCGACGTCTGGCGCCGGCAGGTACGATGGGGCTCGACGCGGCTGAAGCTCAGCCCCGAGGTCAAGGCGCTGGTTCTGCTCGAACCCGCGATCGGTTGGCTTGCCTCCGCCATTGCCGCCGCCATCGCCCTGCTGGCGGCTGGTGCAGCGCCGATGTGGGCAGCGCTTGCCGTCGTTGCGCACACTGTGATCTGGTTTGCCGCCGAAGGCTGGTTCCTGGCCGGTCGTGGCCTTCCTTTCGGCCCACGTGCCTGGGGCGCGGCGATCTTGCGCGAGGCGCTGGTGCCTGTTCTCGCGGTCCAGGCGTGGCTTGGGCGCAACAGTATCGACTGGCGCGGCACCAATCTTGCCGCAGGCTGGCGGCCGGGCAGGGATGGTACGGCCGAGAAACACGTATGAGATGACGAATATCATGGACAACATCGCCACTGTCATGCTGCCCCCTCAGGTCGACTCCGAGACGTCGGCCTCGGTCGAGACGACGATCGTTTCCGCCTTGCGTCCCGGGAGCGGCGTGATCGTCGACGGCAGCGAGGTCACCTACATGAGTGCTGCCGGCGTCCGCGTGTTCGCGCGTGCCTTGCACCAGGCCGAAGAGATCGGCGCCCGCATCGCCTTCTGCCGGTTCACCGGGGCTGCGGCCGATTGCCTGCTGGTGAGCGGCTTCACCCAACTGTTCGAGGTCGTCGAGTCTGTGGAAGAAGCGGCCACAAGGTTGCGTCCAAAACCCGCAGGCAGGATGGACGGACGCTTGCACCCCCACGGTGGTGCGGGTTAATTACTGCCCCGCCTTAGGCTGGATCAACTGATAGAATGTGCCGCGTACGTGGCCACCACTCCTTGACGGAGATCGACGTTTGACGATTTGGAGCCGGTTGTGTGCCACTGCGCGACCTACGGCACTTGTTCTCGGCCTGAGCATCGGCACCGCCGCATGCACGGCACTGCCCGGCGACGGACCGTGGATGGGAGGGGCACAGTCGACCAGCACCGAGGCGCTGCCCTTTGACGTGATCGATCTCACGCCAACCACGGTCGTGGCCTATCGCCAGGCGCCAACGCCTGACCGCCCGGTGACCGGCACGAGTACGATTTCCCCGGCCCAGCGGCTCACCGTCGAGCCCGGCGATTCGCTCAAGGTTCGCATCTTCGAACGCTATGGCGGCAACATCTTCCCGACCATCCAGGGACAGAGCGCCGACCTCGGCATCCAGCGCGTCGGCCAGGACGGCACCATCAAGGTGCCGGTCGTCGGCGTCGTGCAGGTCTCGGGCCTCGACCTCAATCAGATCGAGCGCAGGATCATCGAGCAGCTCGGCAACAAGGTGCAGGAGCCGGAGGTCATCGTCGAATTCGATGCGCCGCGCACCCATTCCGTGATGGTTTCGGGCGACGTCAAGCAGCCCGGTCGCGTCTCGATGCTCGAAGACGTTCGCACCGTCGCCGACGCCATCAACAAGGCGGGCGGCCCGCTTGCCTCGGCCACCGGCGGCTCGGCCAACCAACTGCAGGTCGTGGTGCGCCGCCATGGCCAGGTCATACTGACGACGCAATTCTCCGATCTTCTCGCGGGCGGTGACATCGCGGTTCAGAAGGGCGACGAGATCGTGGTCCGGCCCAACTCCCGGATCTTCACGGTGTTGGGTGCCGTCCTGCGGTCGGGCAACGTGGAGATGAGCAAGCACAACCTCACGCTCCTGGAGGCGCTGGGACAGGTCGGCGGCCTGTCGGACGTGCGCGCCAACAAAACGGGCGTTTATGTGTTCAGAATGGGGGATTTGGAGACCAATCCCACCGCCCGCGCCCGTGTTTTCCGTCTGGACCTGTTCCAGCCGGTGTCTATTTTTGTCGCACAGCAGTTCGGCTTGCAGGCGCGGGACGTGATCTATGTAACCAACGCGCCGCTGTACGAGTACGACAAGATCCTGACGTCGATTTACCGCACCTTCTCGATCGTCGGTATCGCCAGGGGTAACATCGGCATCACGTCAACGTTCTGATGGCGCAGCGAGCACTTTCGGCAGTTTTTTGGTAGACTTGGTAATGGCCCGAGCGAAGAAAATCAGATGGGGAGCGATGGGGGCGGCGATTCTTATCGCCCTCGCCGGCATCGGCCTGTGGACTATGCCCAGCCGGCAGACCAGCAGCGCGCAGGAGACTGGCAAGCCCGGCCAGGCCTCCCTGATCGCCCGTGGCTACACGGACGCCCCGGAGGGCACGGCAGTGGTCGCCGGCGACCCGGTCGGCGGCAGCGTGCTGGTCGAGCTCCGGGTCAAGGACGGCCAGAAGGTCAAAAAGGACGAGGTGGTGGCCGTCCTGTCCAACTTCGCGAAGGCGGACGTGTCGCTGCGCATGGCCGAAGCCGATCTGACCAAGCTTCAGCAGACCTATGATCTGGTGCTTCAGGGCACCCGGCGCGCCGACATCGCGTTGCAGGAGGCGTCGCTCAAGTCGTCGATCGAGCAGAACAAGCTCGACGCTCTGCAGCGCGCTCGTGCCAGCAAGCCGCCTGATGTGAAGGAGATCGAGGCCTCGATCGCCGATCAGGCCCTCGAACGCCAGAAAGCCCGCCTGGCACTTCTGAAGACGACACTGGAGAACGATCTGGCGCAGCACAAGATCGACGTCGCCAACGTCCAGGCGCGCGTCGACAGCGCCAAACGCAGCAAGGAAGACGCCTTGGTGCGCTCGCCGCTGGACGGTGTGGTCGTGCAGATCTTCGCGCGGCAGGGCGAGCGGGTGCCACCCATGGGCATCCTCAAGATCGTCGACATGAACCAGTTGCGGGTGCTGGCCGACGTGGATGAGCTGCATGTCAGCCGCATCAAGCCAGGTGGCAAGGTGGAGATCACCTTCCGCGGTAACAACGAGGTTTACAAGGGCACGGTCGAGCGCGTCGCGCCTACCGTGAAGCGCATGCAGCGCGTCGAGCCGGACGGCGGTTCCTCGACCGACGCCCGCGTGGTCCAGGTCGAAATCAAGATCGACGACATGGCCAGCATGCCTCCGGTGCTCGGGCGCGAGACGCGCGTCACCTTCCTCTAATGGCCCTGATCCTGCCTGACGCACCGGCGCTGCGGCTTCGGCTGCAGCGGCTTTGGGCGCGTGTGGCGCGGCTTGGCCGCTGGCGGCCGGAGCTGTCGATGGAGGACGTGCGCGCAGCGGCACGTACCTCCACGACCATGCCGCTTGGCGCCCAGCAGCTGAAGCGCCAGCGCACCAGCACCCTGTTGTCACTGGGCGGCGTCACCGCAAGCCTGCTCGTGATCTTTGCGCAGCTCGGCATCGAGCGCGCGGTCTATGAATCCTCGGTGCGCCTGCACCGCATGGTGGCGGGCGACCTGATCATCGTCCCCTATGGCTTCAAGTCGATGCAGCTGCACGCCGAAGTGCCGGTGGCGGTGACCGACCTCATCGCCACCAACCCCTCGGTGCAGAGCTATTCGCCCTTCTGGTTCGGCGTCATGTCCCTCCAGCATGCCGGCATGCCGACCGCCCGTCGTCTCGCGTGGTACGCGATCGACCCCGAGAAGCCTGCCGTGGACGTGCCCGGCCTGAAGGAGAACCTGCACAAGCTCAGGGAGACGCGCCGCATCCTGTTCGATCGCGACTCGCGCCCTTACTTCGGCGAACTCGCCGCCGAGGCCGACAGCGGGACGGAATACACGGTGCTCGGCCCCCCCGACAATCGCGGCCTGCTGCGCCAGCTGTTCGCCGTCGGCACCTTCGCCGTCGGGCCCAACGTCCTGAACGACGGCGCCATCATGATGTCGCAGGAGACCATGGCGGAAATCTTCGGCAACTGGTGGTCCGATCGCCCGGCCTTCATCTCGGTGCACCTGGTGCCCGGTTCGGACGTCAATGCGGTGCGCCAGCAACTCAATCGCGGCCTGGTCGGCCGCGGCGAGGCCATCGACAAGCGCGAGTTCGAGGCGCGCGAGCGGCTCTACTGGTCGCGCGAGACGCCGGTGGGCTACATCACCGACCTGGGCTTCGTCATGGGCGTGATGATCGGCATGGTGTTCATCTACTATGCCCAGTATCAGATCATCCGCTTCTACCTGCCCGAATACGCGATCCTGAAGAGCCTGGGCTACGATTGGTGGTTCTTCTTGTTCATGATCGGCCAGATCGGCGCGGCCATCATCACCCCCGCCTTCCTGGTGTCCTTCACGCTGGCGCGCATGGTCTACGGCGTCACTGAAGCCGCCATGCATCTCGGCATGTCGATGGGCTTGCGCGAAATGTCGGTCGCCCTGGTGGCCTGCGTGATCATGACCGTGGTGTCGAGCCTGTTCGCCATCCGCCGCCTGTGGAAGGTCGACCCCATCATGCTGTTCGAGTGACCATGTCGACCGAGACGCACAATTTCGGGCCGCCTGTCGTCGAGGCCGTCGACGTCCATCACCACTACGGCGAGGGCGCCCAGCGCGCCGACGTGCTGTTCGACATCAACATGCAGGTCCGCGAGGGCGAGCTGGTGATCGTCACCGGGCCGTCGGGGTCTGGCAAGACCACGCTGCTCACCATCCTCGGCACCATGCGCCGGCCGTCGGAAGGCAAGCTGCGCCTGCTCGGCACCGACATCGTCGGCCTCCAGGGCCGCGAACTCGACGTGCTGCGCAACCGCATCCGCTTCCTGTTCCAGAAGCGCAATCTACTCAGCTCGTTGACCGCTCTGCAGAACGTGATGGCCGGCGTCTCGACGACACCGCTCAGCGACCCCAAGTGGGACGAGCCGCGCGCCCGTCATCTGCTCAGCCTGCTCGGTCTCGGCGACAAGGCCGCGGCCTGGCCCGACGAGCTGTCGGGCGGCCAGCAGCAGCGTGTCGCGATCGCCCGCGTCATGATCGGCCTGCCCGACCTCATCATCGCCGACGAGCCCACCTCCGCGCTCGACCGTGTCGCCGGCCGCCTCGTGGTCGACCAGCTCAAGGACCTCGCCATGCGCGCCAAGTGCGCCGTCGTGCTGTCGACGCACGATGAGCGCATCTTCGACGTCGCCACCCGCCGGCTTCATATCGAGGACGGCCGCTGTTTCGACGTGCCGATCCACTACCACTGAGCGGCCCATCGTGCTGCTCGCTGTCATCGACCTCATCGTCTTCCTCTGCCTCGCCGTCCAGTTCGTCATCGCCGGATACTTTCTCTATCTGGTCTACTGGTCGTTCGAGCTGGGACCGGCCGAACCCAGCCAGCCTGCGCTGCCGGATGAGCTTCCGCATGTGCTGGTGCAGATCCCCGTCTATAACGAGCCGCTGGTCGTCGACCGCGTGCTCGCTGCGGCCGCCGCCCTCGACTGGCCGCGCGAGCGGCTTACCATCCAGCTGCTCGACGACAGCACCGACATCACTCCCGATATCGCCGTCCATGCCGTGAGCCGCTTGCGCAAGGAGGGCGTCGATGTCGCCCATATCCGCCGTACCGATCGCACTGGCTTCAAGGCGGGTGCGCTGGCAGAAGGCTTGGCGCTAAGCGATGCACCCTACGTCGCGGTGTTCGATGCCGACTTCGTGCCCGAACCTGGCTGGCTGCGCGGCGCCATGGCGGCCCTGCTGGCCGAGCCGAAGGCCGCCTTCGTGCAGACCCGCATCGAATGGGGCAACGGCCCGAGGAACTGGCTGACGCGCGCCCAGCGCCTGATGCAGGACGCCCACTTCGCGGTCGAGCAGGATGTGCGAGCCCGCCGTGGCGTGCCCTTCCAGTTCAACGGCACCGGCGGCATATGGCGGCGCGCCGCGGTCGAGGAGGCGGGCGGCTGGTCGCATGATACGCTGTCGGAGGACCTCGACCTGGTGCTGCGAACCGCGCTGAAGGGCTGGCACGGCGTGTTCCTGATGGAGCCGCATGTCGTCGGCGAGCTGCCGGCCCGGCTGGAGGATTTCAGCGCCCAGCAAAGCCGCTGGTCGAAGGGCTTCGTGCAGGTCGCCCGCAAGCTATTGGCCCCGATCTGGAATTCCGACTGGTCGGGGGAGGCCAAGTTCACCACGACGGTGGCGCTCGGCCAGCAGCTCATCTTCCCGGTGCTGGCCCTCGGCATCGTCGCTCTCGTGCTGTCGATGGTGGGCCATGGTCACCTGGTGGGCTTCTTCCGCTTCCTGCTGTGGCTCTGGCTCCTGGCCATGCTTGGCGTGCTCATCGGCATGACCTTCAATGCCTATCGCCGGCTCAAGCGCGGCGATGTGGTGCAGTATCTCGTCACCGCCGCCAGCGTGCCGGCGCTGATCGTCTATCTCGCGGCAGCCAATGCCGGCGCCATCGTCGGCGCAGGGCTCGGCCGCAAGACCGAGTTCAACCGCACCCCCAAAGCCGGCGCCTGATGGCCGCGATCGCCACGTTCGCGCTCGTGCTGGCCGCCATCTTCGCGGTGTGCTGCGTGCTGCTCGCCGCCTTCGTCGGCAGTCTGCTGTACATGGTGTTCCTGCATCACCGCCTGAAGCAGCGGGGCCTGCGCCGCGAGAAGGAGCTGCTGGCGACCCCGCTGCCCGCGGACGCCGACCTGCCACACGTCGTGGTCCAGATCCCATCCTTCAATGAAGGCGGCGTGCTCAGGCGGGGCATCGAAGCGGCGGCGGGCCTCGACTGGCCGCGGGAGAAGCTGCACGTCCAGGTGCTGGACGACAGCACCGACGAGACCGCCGAGCTCGCACGCACCGTGGTCGCCGAGCAGAAGGCGAGGGGCATCGACATCGTCGCCCTGCAGCGCACCGATCGGTCGGGCTACAAGGGCGGCGCGCTGCACGAGGCCATGCAGCAGACGCCGTACGACTTCTTCGCCATCTTCGACGTCGACTACGTCCCCAAGCCGGATTTCCTGCGCGTCTGCATGCGGCCGTTCTTCGCCAATCCCCGCTGGGCATTCGTTCAGGCGCGCTTCGACTTCCTCAATCCGCACGAGAACGCGCTCACCGAAATGCAGATGGTGACGCTCGATGCCCATCTCGGCATCGAGCAGGCGACGCGCTGCTGGGCCGGTCATCCGCTGCCCTTCAACGGCACCTGCGGCATCTGGCAGCGTGCCGCGATCGAGGCCGGTGGCGGATGGAAGGGTGATACCGTCACCGAGGATCTCGATCTCACCTATCGCGGCTGGGTGAAGGGCTGGCGGGCGCTGTTCCTGACCAGCGTGCCGGTGCCGGGCGAACTGCCCGCCGACAACAAGACCTGGCTGCGCCAGCAACAGCGCTGGCAGGACGGCTTCCGCCACGTCGGGCTGCGCATGGTCTGGCCGATCCTGAGGAGCGCCGATATCACCCCGTCAGCCAAGGCTGCGGCGCTGTTGCATCTCTGCATGTCGCTGAACCAGCCGGTGCTGCTGGTCGGGGTCGTATCGGGGCTGCTCACGGGCTTGCTGGCGCCGTCCCTGGTCCCGCTGCTGCTGACCTTGTTTTTCATAACGCTGGCCTGGGTTCTGTTCTGCGCCACGACCTTCCTGCGCGCCGGCCACAACTTCATCCGCGGCGGCGAGATGTCGCCCGGCCGCTTCGGCCTGGTGCTGGTCCGCTACGTTGGCGGCCAGGCGGCGATGCTGGTGCGCTCGCTCGGCGTGCACATCGCCAAGTGGCTGGATCGCCCCAAGCCTGTCGTCTTCGACCGCACCCCGAAGAAAGGGGCCTAGGCAAGCACGCTCTCGCACCCATGTTCCTCTCCCCCAAGGGGGAGAGGAACATGAGGACGAACGCCACGCGCTCTAAGCCAGCACGCTCTCCCGCAGCAGCGGATGATGAGCGCATCGCATGCTGCCGCCGACCCTGATCGGTCCATCGAAAAGCAGTGGGATCACATCGACGCCGCGCGCGCGCAGCTCGCCGATCACCCGCGCATTGTCACTGTCGACGATCATGCGGCCTTCCTCGAGCACGAGCCCGTTTGTGGCGAGGCGGTTGGCTTCTTCGATCGATACGGCGATCTTGTCCCAGTCGCGCAGCGCCATCGGCAGGCCGTCGATCAGCTTCTCGGGGCAATAGATGAGTAAGCCCGGCTTGACCAGCGCCAAGCAGCAATCGAGATGCAGCACGCTCGATTTCATCGCGACTGGGATCACGCGGTACTTCTCGCCCAGCAGCGCCTGCAGCCAGTCGGCACCCGCGAGGTCCGAAGCACAACCAGAGATGCCGACATAGACCTGGTGACCGTTGAGGAGAGTATCGCCGCCCTCCAGGAACGGACCGTCGACGCAATTCGGCGAGCCCAACGGCACGGTCGACCAGCGCGCCCCGCGCTGCACGATCTTCTGGATCGCGGGGCGCAGGCCGTATCGCTCGCGCTGGCGACAGATCAGGCGCAGCGAAGCGTCGATCGCATGCTCCCCGACGACGATCATGGCGTCTCGCGCAAACAGCTGCATGCCCTCGCCGTTGGGCGCCAGGAACGTCCGTTCGATGCCCTCGAGCCGCTGCGGCCGGTGGACGATCACGCCCTCTCGCGCCACCAACTCGGCCAGCGCGTCGACCTGTCGTTGGCAGCGCAGTGCCCAGTCAGGATCGATGTCGACCAGCCGCCGGCCTGCATTTTTGCGGCAGAAGTCGTCGACATCCGGCGGCATCCACCGGATCGATCCCTCGTGGAACACCACGAAATCCTCGGCCGGCGAGATGCCGATCACGACCTCGCGCAGCTTGCCCCATTCGTGGTGGGCGCCGAACTTCACGCCTCACACACGGGCGTAGATATCCTCGTAGCGGATGATGTCGTCTTCCTCGAGGTAATCGCCGGTCTGGACCTCGACGACTTCGAGCGGCTCGTTGCCCGGATTGGCGAGGCGATGGATGCCGCCCATCGGGATGTAGACCGATTCGTTCTCGTGCAGGGTCATGATCTTGCCGTCGAGCGTGACCTCGGCGACGCCCTTGACCACCACCCAGTGCTCGGCGCGCCGCTTGTGGCTCTGCAGACTGAGCTTGCCCTTGGGGTTGACCGTGAGGCGCTTGGCGCGGAAGCGCTCGCCGCGGTCGATGTCCTGATAGCTGCCCCATGGCCGATGCATGATCGCGTGCTCGGTCGCGGCCTTGTGCTTGCCGTCCGACATGCGCTGCACGACGTCCTTCAGCCGAGGCAGGTTGTCGCGATGGCCGACCAGCACGGCGTCGTTCATCGCCACCACCACGACCTCCTCGACGCCGATCACGGCGGTGAGCGGCCCGTCGGAGCGGACATAGGAGTTGCGCACATGGTCGATCTCGACCGGGCCCTCGGTGACGTTGCCGGCGCTGTCGGCCTGGCCGATGTCGAGCAGCGCATCCCAGGTGCCGAGGTCGGACCAGCGGAATTTGGCCGGCACGACCCAGCATTTGTCGGTGCGCTCCATGACGGCATAGTCGATCGACTTGGCCGGCGCCTTGCGGAAGGCGTCGGGGTCGAGGAAGACGGTCGACCCACTCTTCTTGGCCTTGGCCACGGCCTCCTCTGCGGCGGCGGCCATAGCCGGCTCGTAACGGGCCATCTCCGACAGCAGCGTATCCGGCGAGAACAGGAAGTAGCTTGCGTTCCAGAACAGTCCTTCCTGGATGTAGCGCAGCGCTGTCTGGGCGTTCGGCTTCTCGACGAAGGCCGTGACCTTCTGCACCGCGCCGATCTGCTCGCCACCCGGCCGGATATAGCCGTAGTCGGTCTTGGGTTCGGTCGGCGGGATGCCGAAGGTGACGATACCGCCGCGCTCGACGGCAACAAGCCCATCGCGGCAGGCAGCGCGGAATTCCTCGGCGCCGATCACCATGTGGTCGGACGCCATGGCGAGCACCGCCTTTGCACCCTGTGTGCGCGCATAGGCCGTGGCCGCGGCCATAGCGGGCCCGGAGTCCCGGCGCTCGGGCTCGACCACGATGTCGATCTCCACGCCGATTTCCTTGGCCTGCTGCTCGCACATGAAACGGTAGGAATCGTTGGTGGCAATCACGGGCCGTGCGAACAGGCTGCGATCGGCCACGCGCTGCAGGGTCTGCTGGAAGGTCGACTGACTGCCAAGCAGCGGCACGAACTGCTTGGGCATGCTCTCGCGGGACAGGGGCCACAGGCGTTTGCCGGAGCCTCCAACCAGGATGACAGGGGTGATCAAGGTCATGGCGCCGCGATATAGCCCAAGGGGCAGGCCGGGCCAATGGTCATCGCCTGGCCCCGGCGGTCTGGCGTTCCAGGTTCTCCTCGGCCCGCCGCTTGGCCTCGATCTCGACCGCCTCGGCAAGCTTGGGGATGTGCGAGGCGATTTCGTAGAAGTCGCTGGCATAGAGCACCAGGAGCGTCGTGGGCTTCGTGGTCGCCACCGAAGCGCTACGCGGCTGGCGCTCGAGCAGCGCCATCTCGCCGAAGAAGGCGCCTTCGCCCAGCGCTACCGAGCCGCCGTTTGGCAGGCGCACCTCGACTTCGCCGCTCGAGATGAAGAACATGGAATCGCCGGGATCGCCTCGCCGCACCACGGTAATGCGGGGCGGATAGTAGCGCGTGCGCAGCTTGCCCACGATCTCCGACAGGGTGACGACGCCCAGCGAGGCGAACAGCGGCACGCGCGCCACCTGTTCCCAGACCCGGAGATACTCACGCCGCCGCTCCTCCTGGGCGAAGCCAGTGGCGAGGATACCGGTCATCAGAGCCAGCACCGCGATGCCCGAGATCATCAGCAGCCCACCGACGATGCGGCCGCCCGCGGTGAGCGGCACCACGTCGCCATAGCCTGTCGTAGTGAGCGTGACCACCGCCCACCACATGGCGCCCGGCAGCGACCCGAACTGCTCAGGCTGCCTGATGCGTTCCAACATGTGCGCGGCGGTGGCGGCAATCATCAGCAGGATGGTGAACAGGATCAGCACCGAGGCGATCGCTGCGCGCTCGTTGGACATGACGCGGACCAGCGTGCTGAACGCCGGCGCATGCAGGCCGAGCTTCAGGATCCACAGGATGCAGAACACCGATGCGGTATCGGCGCCGGTGATGGCGTAGCCTCCGGCGAACAGGAAGGCCGGCGTGACAGCGAGTAGGTTGATCAATCCCTCGACCGATCGCGCCCAGTGCAATCGCGCTTGCAGCGGCGTGTCCTGATCATAGTGCGGCGCCTCGGGGCTGGCCCACAGCCGGAGCAGGTACTCCGCGAGGAAGATGAAGGTGACGGTCCAGATGGTGATACGCAGGATGCGCCGCAGCCCATGCTCCAGCTCGTCGATCGAGAGCACGATAACGGCCAGCAAGCCGATGCCTAGCACGATCAGGCTGAACACGCGCACCTGCCGGGCAGCCGGCGTGGGATCGCTGTATCGCAGCAGGGCGTAGATTCGCGCCCGCAGTTTCGAGGCCGTGGCCGTCACGGAAGCGACCATAAGCGCCCTGGCCCGCCAATTGCAACGCGGGGGAGGCCGGTCTACGGTCGCGCCCGATTTCGCAGGACATGGGTCTGGATACAAGGTGGTCAGGGATTTGCGCATCGCCGTCGACATCGGCGGCACGTTCACGGATGTGGTTCTGGAGGAGGACGGGAAGCGGCTGACGCGCAAGCTGCTGACCACGCCGCAACGACCCGAACAGGCGGTTCTCGACGGTGTGCGGCTGATCCTGGGAGACGCCGGACGCGGCTTTGGCGACGTCTCCGTCTTCGTGCATGGCACGACGCTTGCCACCAATGCCGTGATCGAGCGGACGGGCGCGCGCACGGCGCTGATCGCCACCGAGGGCTTTCGCGACATCCTCGATATCGCGAACGAGAGCCGCTACGACCAGTACGACCTTACCATTGAGAAGCCCAAGCCGCTGGTGCCGCGCGCGCTGCGCTTCACGGTGCCTGAGCGTGTGGACGTGCATGGCAAGGTCCGCCTGGCACTCGACGAGGGAGCGGTGCGCGACACCGCGCACCGGCTCGAGGCCGATGGCGTGGAGAGCGTCGCCATTGCCTTCATGCATTCCTATGTCAATCCGGCGCACGAGCGGCGCACGCGCGACGTCCTGAAGGAGGCGCTGCCCGACCTCCGGATCACGCTGTCGAGCGAGGTCTGTCCCGAGGTGCGCGAATACGAGCGCACGTCGACGGCGGTCGCCAACGCCTACGTGCAGCCGCTGATGGACTCCTACCTCGAGCGCATGCAGGCGGCCCTCAAGGCCGAGCAGTTCGCCGGCACGATCTACCTCGTGACCTCGGGCGGCGGGCTCACCGCCATCGAGACGGCGCGCCGTTACCCCGTGCGCCTGGTCGAATCGGGCCCGGCGGGCGGCGCGATCTTTGCGGCCCAGGTCGCGGCCCGCGCCGGCGAACCGCGCGCCTTGAGCTACGACATGGGCGGCACGACGGCCAAGATCTGCCTGATCGACGACTACAAGCCGCACACCGCGCGCCTGTTCGAGGTCGACCGTGCCGCGCGCTTCCTGAAGGGATCTGGCCTGCCGGTGCGCATCCCGGTGATCGAGATGGTCGAGATCGGCGCAGGCGGCGGCTCGATCGCGCGTCTCGACGCCCTGAAGCGCGTGACCGTCGGACCGGAAAGCGCCGGGGCCGAGCCTGGGCCCGCCTGCTACGGTCGCGGCGGCAGGCATCCCGCCGTGACCGATGCCAACGTCGTGCTGGGCACGATCGATCCGAACGACTTTGCCGGTGGCAGCATCAAGCTCGATCTCGACGCCGCCAAGGGTGCGTTGGAGCGCGACGTCGCCGAGGGCATCGGGCTGTCGACCGACATGGCCGCCTACGCCGTCTACGAGATGGTCTCGGAAAACATGGCCAGTGCCGCGCGCGTCCATGCCGTCGAGCGCGGCGCGGTGGTGAACCAGTACAATCTCATCGCCTTCGGCGGCGGGGCGCCACTGCATGCCGCGCGCGTCGCCGAGAAGATCGGCGTGAGGCGGGTCATCGTTCCACCCAATGCCGGCGTTGGCTCGGCCGTGGGCTTCCTCGCCGCGCCGGTGTCGTACGAACTGGTGCGCAGTCGCTACATGCGCCTCGATGCCTTCGATGCAGCTGCGGCAAGCGCGCTGCTTTTGGAGATGAGCGCCGAAGCCACGGCGCTGGTGGCGCCGGGGGCACGCGGCATGCCGACCTTCGAGCGGCGGCTCGCCTTCATGCGTTACGTCGGCCAGGGCCACGAGATCACGGTCGAGCTGCCGCAGCGGGCCTTGCAGGCATCGGATGCCGCGGCGCTGCGCGAGGCCTACGAACGCGACTACGCGGTCCTGTTCGAACGCCACATCCCGAACGCCGCGATCGAGATCCTGAGCTGGTCGGTCCAAGTCTCGACCGAGGCCAAGATGCCAGCCCCTCAAGGCGCGGCGCCGTCAGTCCCGCCGCCCAAGCCGGTCGGCAAGCGGCCGGTTTTCGACGGCCGCAGCGGCCGTGCCGCCGAAGTGCCGGTCTATCGCCGCGAAAGCCTTCCGCCCGGCAGCGCCTTTCCAGGGCCGGCCATCGTCGCCGAGGACGAGACCTCGACCTACGTTTCCGCCAGTTTTGCCGCGCATATCGATGCGTCCGGCTGTATCGTCATGGATCGCAAGGACGCGTGAGGAAAGCATGAGCCAGTCCAACAGTGTCGGCCTGATCGACCTGCAGATCATGTGGAACCGTCTGATCGCCGTGGTCGAGGAGCAGGCACAGACCCTGATGCGCACCGCCTTCAGCCCGATCGTGCGCGAATGCGGTGATCTCTCCGCCGGCGTGTTCGACCTCGAGGGCCGCATGCTGGCGCAAGCCGTCACCGGCACGCCCGGCCATGTCAACTCGATGGCCGAATCGGTCAAACACTTCCTGCGTTACTTCCCGGTCGAGACCATGAAGCCGGGTGATGCCTACATCACCAACGATCCGTGGATGGGTACCGGCCATCTCAACGATTTCGTCATCACCACGCCGGCCTTTCGCAACGGCAAGCTGGTGGCGCTGTTCTCCTGCACCAGCCATCTCATGGACATCGGCGGCATCGGCTTCGGCCCGGACGCGACCGACGTCTTCATGGAAGGCCTCTACATTCCCATGCTGAAGCTGTTCGACCAGGGCAAGGTCAACGAAACCCTGATGTCGATGATCCGCGCCAACACGCGCCTGCCGGTCGACACCGAAGGCGACGTCTACTCCCTGGCCGGCTGCAACGATGTCGGCGCCCGCCGCCTGGTCGAGATGATGGACGAGTTCGGCATCGAATCGCTGGACCAGCTCGGCGACCACATCATCGCCCGCTCGCGCGAGGCCGTGCTGGAGGAGATCGCCAAGCTGCCCAAGGGCACCTGGCACAACGCCATGACGATCGACGGCTACGACGAGCCGCTGACGCTCAAGGCTGCGCTGACGATTTCCGACAGCGGCATCCATGTCGACTATACCGGCACGTCTCCCGTATCGGGTCGCGGCATCAACGTGCCGCATGCCTACACCACGGCCTACACGGTGTTCGGCCTGGGCTGTGTGGTGGCGACGCACATCCCCAACAATGCGGGCTCGCTCGAGCCGCTCACCGTGTCGGCGCCCGCCGACACCATCCTCAACGCGCCCAAGCCCAGCGCCGTCGCCTCTCGCCACATCATCGGTCAGATGTTGCCCGACGTGACGTTCGGCTGCCTGCGCCAGATCTTGCCTGACCGCGTGCCGGCCGAGGGCACGTCGTGTCTTTGGAACCTCAACGTGCGTGGCCACGTGAAGGGCGGCGAGGGCGGCAACTACGGCTTCGGCATGGCCATCACCTCCAACGGCGGCACCGGCGCGCGCCCCGACAAGGACGGGCTGTCGGCCACCGCCTATCCCAGTGGTGTTCGCGGCACGCCGGTCGAGATCGCCGAGACACAGACGCCGCTGATCTTCTGGCGCAAGGAATTCCGTCCCGATTCGGGGGGCGCCGGCCGCACCCGCGGCGGGCTGGGCCAGATCATGGAGATCGAGAGCGGCATCGCCGAGCCGTTCGACCTGCTGGCGGCGTTCGACCGCATCGACCATCCGCCGCGCGGCCGTGACGGCGGCCAGGATGGCGAGGCGGGCTTCGTGGCGCTGAAGTCGGGCCGGACGCTGAAGGGCAAGGGCTTCCAGCTGATCCCGCCGGGCGACCGGCTGGTGGTGATGACGCCGGGCGGCGGCGGCATCGGCAAGCCCGCCGAGCGTGACCGGGTGCAGGTCGCCAACGATGTGGCGGACGGGCTGATCTCGCAGGAGACGGCCGAGAAGGTTTACGCCTACGAGCCGCCAAAAGCGGCCGAGTAGTGGGCTTGAAGGATCGGGGAAGGGGCAATCAAGCAGTGAAGGGGGCTTTCATGAGGATGGGACGCAGGTCGGCTCTTCGGGCCGGCATGGGCGCGGGTGCAGCGATGCTTGGGGCGCCGGCCGTGGTGCGCGCGCAGGCGGTGCTGAAGCTGCCGATGTCGACGGTGTGGCCGGACGGCAATTTCCACACCGTCAACTGCCGTCGTTTCGCCGAGGAGGTGAAAAAAGGAACATCGGGTGCTGTCGAGATCGACGTTAAGTCGGGCGGGCAGCTGGGCTTCAAGGGCCCCGAGCAACTTCGCGCCGTGCGCGACGGGCTGGTGCCGATGGCCGACATCCTGAACGTCCAGCAGGTCGGCGACGAGCCGATGTTCGGCATCGAGGGCATTCCGTTCCTCGTCGGCAACATCGAAGAGCTCAAGGTCCTGCACAAGTACATTCGGCCCGAGTACGAGAAGATCGCGCTCAAGAACAATCAGACGATTCTCTACACGGTGCCGTGGCCGACCCAGTACCTGCACCTCAAGGTGAAGGCCGATACCGTGGACGGGCTGAAGAACATCAAGATCCGCGTGCCCGACAAGAACTCCCAGGACATGTGCACGGCGATCGGCATGGCGCCGGCGCTGATTCCCTGGGGCGAGACCATCGCGGCGCTGTCGTCGGGCGCGGTGTCGGGCGTCTCGACGTCGTCGGTATCGGGGGTCGATGGCAAGTTCTGGGAATTCCTAAAGTTCTTCCACGCGACCAACCATCAGTGGTCGTGTCAGATCGTCACCATCAACAACGACACCTGGAAGAAGATCGCGCCGGCCAACCAGAAGATCATCGTCGACCTCGCCAAGCAGCTTGAGCCTGACTTCTGGGTCTCTTCGCTGCAAGCCGACAAGGACAGCGGCAAGCGCCTGACCGAAGGTGGCATGCAGCTGGTCGAGATCCCGGCGCCGATGATGGCCGAGCTGCGCAAGCGCACGGCCAACATGCTGACCGACTTCTACAAGCGCGTACCGGCTTCCCAGAAGCCGATCGAGACCTATCTCGCTGAGCTGAAGCGGTCGTGAGGAGGCACCAATGACGACAGGACGTAGACAGGCGCTCACGGTCGGCCTGGGCGCCGCCGTAGCCGGCATCGCCGGCGTGCCGGCGATCGTACGGGCCCAGGCGCCGCTCAAGCTGCCGCTGTCCACGGTGTGGCCGGACGGCAATTTCCACGTCGCCAACGCCCGACGCTTCGCCGACGAGGTGAAGAAGGCGACGGGCGGGGCCGTCGAGATCGACGTGAAGTCGGGCGGCCAGCTCGGCTTCAAGGGCCCCGAGCAGCTGCGTGCGGTGCGCGACGGGCTGGTGCCGATGGCCGACGTGCTGACCATCCAGCAGGTCGGCGACGAGCCGATGCTGGGCATCGAGAGCATTCCGTTCCTCGTCGGCAACATCGACGAGCTGAGGATCCTGCACAAGTACATCCGGCCCGAGTACGAGAAGATCGCCGCCAAGTACAATCAGACCGTCCTCTACATGGTGCCGTGGCCGACTGCCTACGTGCACCTGAAGTTCAAGGCCGACACGGTCGATGCGCTACGCAATGTGAAGATCCGTGTGGCCGACAAGAACTCCCAGGACATGTGCAGCGCCATCGGCATGGCGCCCGCCCTGATCCCCTGGGGCGAGACGATCGCGGCGCTGTCGTCCGGGGCCGTCTCCGGCGTGCTGACCTCGGCGGTGTCGGGCGTCGATGGCAAGTTCTGGGAGTTCCTGAAGTTCTTCCACCAGACAAACAATGCGTGGAACTCCCAGATGGTCACGATCAACAACGACACCTGGAAGAAGATCTCGCCGGCCAACCAGAAGGCGATCGTTGATCTGGCGCGCGCGCTGGAGCCCGACTTCTGGAAGGCCTCGCTACAGGCTGACAAGGACAGCGCCCAGAAGCTGACCGATGGCGGCATGCAGCTCGTCGTCGTGCCAGACGCGATGATGGCGGACCTGCGCAAGAGAACGGCGCCGCTGGTCGTCGACTTCTTCAAGCGCGTGCCGGCGGCCGAGGCGCCGATCAAGGCCTATCTCGTCGAAGTCAAGCGGGCATGAACCACAACGGGGCGAATCCCAACGCCGGCGCGCCACCGCTGTTGCGGCCTCTGCTCGACGGCATCGACCAGCTGAGCCGGCTCGACGGCTGGCTGGGCGCCGGCTGTCTGGTGACGCTGACCGGGTTGATGTTGGCCGAAGTTCTGGTGCGCGCGCTGTCCAACATCTTTCCCTGGGTGCCGGCCGACATCCCGGTGGCCTGGGAATACAGCTCCTATCTCATGGCGGCGACCTTCACCTTCGGTGCGGCCATGACCTTGCGCGCCGGCGGCCATATCCGCGTCACCCTCGTGCTTGCGCGCGTGTCGCCGGCGACGCGGCGGTGGATGGAGACGGTGCTCGCGGTGCTCGGCGTCGTCTTCTGCGGCTACCTCGCCTGGTCGATGTGCTACTTCACCTGGCGCAGCTTCGAGAGCGGTCAGACTTCGGTGTCGAGCGGCACCCTGGTGTGGATCCCGCAGGCATTCGTCACCTTCGGCATCGTATTGCTGACCATCCAGTTCATTGCGCGATTGTTCCAGGCGGCGTTTGGCCTGCCGCTGGAGGATCTCAGCATGCGCGCTGGCGAAGTCGCCGAATGACGCACGGCCTGGAGGCGTAACGTGCTGGCCATCGTCATCACCATGTTCGTGGTGCTGTTCGCCTTCCTGGCGGGCGGCCTCTGGATCGGCTGGACATTGGCCGTCACCGGCACCGTGCTGCTGGCGATCTTCCGCGACATCCCGCTCGACAAGCTGCTGGCACAGTATGCCTGGAACATCCTGACCACGCAGGAATTGCTGGCGCTGCCGCTGTTCATCCTGATGGGCGAGATCTTGTTCCGCACGCGGCTGTCGCAGTCGCTGTTCCGCGGCCTCTCGCCGTGGGCGGCGCTGCTGCCCGGCCGGCTGCTGCACGTGAACGTCATCGGCTGCACGATCTTCGCCGCCATTTCCGGCTCGTCGGCCGCGACCACGCAGGTGGTCGGCCGCATCTCGCTGAACGAGCTCCTGAAGCGGGGCTACTCCAAGGACGTCGCCGTGGGCTCGCTCGCCGGCGCTGGCACGCTGGGTTTCCTGATCCCTCCGTCGAACGTCATGATCATCTACGGCGTGCTGGGTGACGTCTCGATCGCCAAGCTGTTCACCGCGGGCTTCATCCCAGGCTTTCTGCTGGCCGGATGTTTCATGGCCTGGATCATGATCCATACGGCGCTCAGGCCCTCCTTCATCCCGGCGTCGGAGCGCAAGACGCGGATCGCTTCGGCCGCGGAATATGCCGCGTCGATCCGCGAGCTGGGGCCCGCGGTTTTTCTGATCCTGTGCGTGCTGGGCTCGATGTATGGCGGGCTGGCGACGCCCTCGGAAGCGGCCGGCGTCGGCGTGCTGGGCGCCCTGATCGTGGCCCGCCTGCAGGGTGAGCTCAAATGGCCGGCACTGCGGGCCATCGCCATTGGCGCGGTCCAGACCTGTTCCATGATCGCCCTGATCGTGCTCGGCGCCTCGATCCTGGGCAGCGCGGCGGCCTTCCTCAGCATTCCGGCCGCGGTAGCGGAGTTCGTGACCAGCCTGCAGCTTTCGCCGTTCATGTTGATCGTGGCGCTGATCGTCTTCTATCTGATCCTGGGCTGCTTCCTCGATGGCTTCAGCATGATCGTCATGACGCTGCCCATCGTCATGCCGATCGTGAAGGCAGCCGGCTTCGATCCCATCTGGTTCGGCATCTTCCTGGTGCTGGTGGTCGAGATGGCCCAGATCACCCCTCCGGTCGGCTTCAACCTATTTGTGATCCAGGGTCTGACCGAGGACGGTCTGGGGTACATCGCGCGGGTGACGCTGCCGTATCTCATCATCATGATCCTCTTCACCATGGTGATCACGGTGCTGCCCGATATTGCCCTCTGGCTTCCGCGCTATCTCAGCAGCTAGTTTGCCGACCAGCAGGAGGGGGAAAGATGGAACCGCGCCAGGTGAAGACGGCGGCCGACGCGCGCCGCATCGTGCAGGAGCGCGGGTTGCGCCACGTCAAGGTCGGCGTCCACGACATCGACGGCGTCCTGCGCGGCAAGTACCTGCACATCGACAAGTTCAGCGGCGCGCTCGACGGCGGAATGGGCTTCTGCGACGTCGTCCTGGGCTGGGATTCCAACGACCAGCTCTACGACAACGTCACCTTCACGGGCTGGCACACTGCCTATCCCGATGCCAACGTACGCATCCTGCCGGATACCTGCCGCGAGATCGCGACGGAGCCCGGCAATCTCCTGTTCCTTTGTGAGTTCGTCGACAAGGCCGAGGAGCTCTGTCCGCGAGGCGTGCTGCGCCGCGTGCTCGACCGCGCCACCCAAATGGGGTTCGACGTCAGGGTCGGCTTCGAATACGAGTTCTTCGTCTTCGCCGAGACGGCGTTCTCGATCCGCGAGAAGGGTTTCAAGAACCTGAAGCCGATCTCGCCCGGCTTCTTCGGCTACTCGATGCTGCGAAACTCGGTCCTGTCCGACTGGTATCGGGATCTGCTGGCCATGTGCGAGACCATGGACATGGGGATAGAGGGCCTGCACACCGAGACAGGCGCGGGTGTCCTGGAAGCGGCCCTGCGGGTAAAGGACGGCCTGGCCGCCGCCGACGCCGCCGCCCTGTTCAAGCTCTACACCAAGGTGCTGGCGCAGAAGCGCGACTGGCTCGCCACCTTCATGGCCAAGTGGTCCAAGGACTGGCCGGGCTGCGGCGGCCACATGCACATGTCGCTGTGGAAGGCGGGCAGGTCTGCGTTCCACGACGACAACGACCCCCAGCGCATGAGCGAGACCATGCGCCACTTCGTCGGCGGCCAGCGCGCACTGATGCCCGAGCTGCTGGCCATGGTGGCGAACAACGTGAACTCCTACCGCCGGCTCATCCCGGGTTTCTGGGCGCCCACCGTTGCGAGCTGGGGCGCGGAGAACCGCACGACCTCGTTGCGCGTCATCCCGGGTTCGGCCAAGTCGACGCGCGTGGAGTACCGCATCGCCGCTGCTGACGCGAACCCTTACCTGGCGCTGGCCGCCGCCGTCGGCTCGGGCCTGTGGGGCATCGAGAACAAGATCGATCCCGGCCCGCCGATCAAGGGCAACTCCTACGAGATCGAGCATCCCGCCGACGTGCAGCTGCCGCGCACGCTGATGGAGGCGGCCGGCCGCTTGAAGGACTCGAAGGCGGCGCGCACCCTGTTCGGCGACAGCTTCGTCGAGCACTACGCCGCGACGCGCGAGTGGGAAGAGCGCGAGTTCCGCAAGGCCATCACCGAGTGGGAGCTCGACCGCTACATGGAGATCATATGACGTTTTCGATTCATCAGGAGATCAGATAGGTTGAGCCCCAACGTTTACGGTCCCCAGAGAGGCACTTGAATGAAGCGTCGTCACGTCAGTCGGTTGCTCGCCGGCGCTTCCCTGTGGCCCTTGACTGTCCATGCGCAATCCAATTCCGAGGCCCCAAAGGTCGGTTTCATCTCTACCGGATCGGAGCAACTCGCCCCGACGCGCATCGACGCGATCGTAAGCGGGCTCAAGGCATCGGGTCACGCCTTGCCCCAGGTCGAGATGGTGGTTCGCGTGACGGGCGGCGATCCTTCGAAGCTTCGTCCGATGGTCGCCGAAGTGATCGCCAGGAAAGTGTCAGTGCTTGTCGCCGCCGGTCCCGCGGCCTTGCGTGAGTTGCGGGCGGCAACCAGTACCCTACCCATCATTGCCTACGATTTCGAAACCGATCCCGTAGCGGAGAAGTACGCCCAGAGCATTGCACGCCCGGGCGGCAACGTGACGGGCGTCTTCCTCGACTTGCCAAATTTCTCGGGCAAATGGATCGAGCTGTTGCGCGAGCTGGTACCTCAGCTTTCTCGCATCGCCTTGATTTGGGATCCTGCAACGGGCCGCGTGCAGGTCGATGCGTTGAGCAAGATCGCGGGCGGCCTGAACATTCAGACCGACCTGCTGGAAGCACACGCACGCAGCGACTTCGCCGGCGTCTTCGCAGTCGCCAAAGATCGTGGGGCAGGAGCCATCATTCTTCTGTCGTCGCCGCTGATCATCAACAACGTTCAGGAACTCGCCCAACTTGAACGGCGACATCGGCTGCCGGTCATCACTCTTTTTTCTGAGTTCCCGCGCTCGGGCGGGCTGATCTCTTACGGGCCCAATCTCATGGCGGCAAACAAGCAGGCCGGCGTCATGGCTGGGAAGGTTCTGGCCGGATCGACGCCGGCCACTATGCCGATCGAGCGGCCGTCGATATTCGAACTGATCGTCAATCGGCGTGCTGCGGAGGAGCTGGGACTTGCCATTCCGGCATCCATCGAGGCTCGTGCCGACGAGGTGATCGAGTAGAGGCCCGCAGCACCTCGATGTGTTTGACTACGCAAATGGAATTCATGTGATGTCACAACCTCTCGTCGGCAACTGGAACTACCCCACCGCGATCCGCTTTGGCGCGGGCCGCATCCGTGAGCTGCCGGAAGCGTGCAAGGCGATCGGACTGAAGCGGCCTTTGTTGGTTACCGATCCCGGGCTCGCCGCCTTGCCTATGATCGCCGATGCCATGGTGGCGCTGCGCAAGGCCGGCATCGACGTCGCCCTGTTCAGTGAGGTCAAGGCCAACCCGGTCGCCGCCAATGTCGAGGCAGGCGTGCGTATCATGCGGGCGGCCAAGAACGACGGCGTGATCGCCTGGGGTGGCGGCTCCGGCATCGACACCGGCAAGGCGATTGCCTTCATGGCCGGCCAGACGCGGCCCTTGTGGGACTTCGAGGATATAGGCGACTGGTGGACGCGGGCGAATCCCGCCGGCATCTATTCCACGATCGCCGTGCCGACGACGGCCGGCACTGGTTCCGAGACTGGCCGCGCCTCGGTGATCACCAACCAGGAGACGCACACCAAGAAGGTGATCTTTCACCCGAAGATGATGCCGCAGATCGTCATCGCCGATCCCGAGCTCACGGTCGGGTTGCCGGCAAAGCTCACGGCCGGCACCGGCATGGATGCCTTCATCCACTGCCTCGAGGCCTATTGTGCGCCGGGCTATCACCCCTATGCCGAGGGCATCGCCGTCGAGGGCATGCGGCTGGTGAAGGAAAACCTGGCGCGCGCGGTGAAGGACGGCCGAGACATCGAGGCGCGCGGCCACATGCTGGTGGCCTCGCAGATGGGCTCGACGGCCTTCCAGAAGGGGCTGGGCGCCATCCATTCGTTGTCGCATCCGGTGGGCGCGGTGCTCGACACGCACCACGGGCTCACCAATGCCGTGGCCATGCCCTATGTCCTGAAGTTCAACCGGCCGGCGATCGACGACAAGATCCAGCGCCTGGCGCGCTGGCTTGGCCTGCGCAATCCGACGTTCGACGGCTTCATGGAATGGAGCCTAGATCTGCGCCGCCAGATCGGCATTCCGCATACCCTGGCCGATCTCGGCGTCAAGGAAAGCCATCTCGACAAGTTCGCCGAGATGGCCGCCGTCGACCCTACCGCCGGCGGCAACCCGGTGAAAGCGGGCGTGCCGGAGATGCGCAAGATGTACGAGGCAGCGGTGGCGGGGAGGCTGTGATGAATTCTGTCATCCTGAGCGTAGCGAAGGATCTCATGGCGGTAGCAAGCGGCGATGAGGTCCTTCGCTTCGCTCAGGACGACAGGTAGCAGCAGTCATGGCACCAAATTTCCCCACGCAGGCCCGCGTCGTCATCATTGGCGGTGGCATCATGGGCTGCTCGACGGCCTATCACCTGGCCAAGCTCGGCTGGAAGGACGTCGTGCTGCTGGAACAGGGGCGGCTGAGCGGCGGCACGACGTGGCACGCCGCAGGGCTGGTGGGCCAGCTGCGCAGCTACCAGAACCTGACGCGGCTGATCCGTTACAGCACCGAGCTCTACTCAAAGCTCGAGGCCGAGACGGGACTGGCCACCGGCTGGAAGCAGTGTGGCTCGCTCTCGGTGGCGCGCACCGAGGAGCGCATGGTGCTGCTGCGCCGCTCGGCCGCCATGGCCAACGCCCAGGGCGTCGAATGCGAGCCGCTGACGCCTGCCCAGGCCGGCGAAAAGTATCCCATTATGCGCATCGATGACCTGGTGGGCGCGGTGTGGTTGCCGGGCGACGGCAAGGCCAATCCGGCCGATATCACCCAGGCGCTGGCGCGCGGCGCGCGCAACGGCGGCGTGCGCATCTTCGAGAAGACGCGAGTCACGGCGATCGACACCAACGACGGCCGCGTCACCGGCGTGCAGACGACCGAGGGCGCGATCAAGGCCGAGGTCGTCGTCAATTGCGGCGGACAGTGGGCGCGCCAGCTCGCGCGCACGGTCGGCGTCACGGTGCCGCTCTATTCCTGCGAGCACATGTACATCGTCACCGAGAAGATGGAGAACGTGCCGCGCGATTTGCCGGTGATGCGCGATCCCGACGGCTACATCTACTTCAAGGAGGAGGTCGGCGGCCTGCTGATGGGCGGCTTCGAGCCCGAGGCCAAGCCCTGGAACAAGGACATCATTCCCGACGACTTCGAGTTCGGCATGCTGCCGGACGACTGGGACCAGTTCCAGATCCTGATGGACAACGCGCTGATCCGCGTGCCGTCGCTGGAAAAGACCGGCATCAAGACCTTCATGAACGGCCCTGAGAGCTTCACGCCCGACCTGAACTACATCCTGGGCGAGGCGCCGCAGGTGAAGGGCTTCTTCGTCGGCGCGGGCTTCAACTCGATGGGCATCGCGAGCTCGGGCGGTGCGGGCATGGCGCTGGCCGAATGGATCGTGGCCGGCGAGCCTACGCTCGACCTGTGGCCGGTCGATATCCGCCGCTTCGCCGCTATCCACGGCAACGACGCCTGGCTGAAGAGCCGCGTCGCCGAGACGCTGGGGCTGCACTACAAGATGCCGTGGCCGCAGCGCGAGCAGGAGAGCGGCCGCCCGTTTCGCCGCTCGCCGCTCTATGACCGGCTCAAGGCGCGCGGCGCCTGGTTCGGCAACAAGATGGGGTGGGAGCGGCCCAACTGGTTCGCCGGCGTCGGCAAGACGCCCGACATGCAATATGGCTGGGGCCGAGGCGCCTGGTTCGACGCCGTCGCCGCCGAGCATCGCGCCACGCGCGAGGCGGTGACGGTCGTGGACGAAACTTCGTTCGGCAAGATCCTGGTGCAGGGGCGGGATGCCGAGGCGCAGCTGCAGCGCCTGGCGGCGAACAATGTCGCGGTGCCGATCGGCAGCACGGTCTATACCGGCATCCTGAACGAGCGCGGCACCTTCGAGAGCGATCTCACCATTGCGCGTCTCGCGGCGACCAAGTTCCTGATCATCACCGGCTCGGCGCAGCCCATCCGCGACATGGACTGGTTGAACAGGCATGTCGACGAGAACGCTCATGTCACGCTGACCGACGTAACCGGCGCTTACACGGTGCTGTCGGTGATGGGCCCCAGGAGTCGCGCCCTGTTGCAGAAGGTGAGCCGCGCCGACTTCTCCAATGAGGCCTTCCCCTTCGCCACCATCCGCGAGGTCGGGATCGGCCATGGCACGGTGCTGGCTTCACGGCGCACCTACATGGGCGAGCTGGGTTGGGAGCTCTACGTGCCGGTCGAGTTCGCCGTCACGGTGTTCGAGACCCTGCACGAGGCTGGCGCCGAGTTCGGCCTGCGCGATGCCGGCTACTACGCCGTCGAGTGTCTGCGGCTGGAGAAGGGCTATCGCGCCTGGGGCCGTGAGCTCACGCCCGACGACACGCCGTTCCAGGCGGGCCTGGGCTGGGCGGTGAAGCTCGACAAGCCGGGCGGCTTCATCGGGCAGAAGGCGCTTGTGGAGGCGAAGGGCAAGCCGCTGATGCGCCGGCTGGTCTCTGTCGTGCTCGAGGACCGCGAGCCGCTGCTGTGGGGCGGCGAGGCTCTGTTGCGCGATGGCAGGCCAGTGGGTGATCTCACTTCGGCCGGCTACGGTCATACTGTCGGCGCCTCGGTGGGGCTGGGCTACGTGAAGTGCGCCGACAGTGCCACGATCGACGCCGCCTGGCTCGACGGCGGCAAGTTCGAGGTCGACCTCGCGGGAACGCGCCTCAAGGCGAAAGTCTCCCTGCGCTGCCCCTTCGATCCGACGGGCGTCCGCATCAAGGGCTAGCGGAGCGCGGACCTCCAGGTCCGTGCTCCCTTCAGACCGAAGGCGCTGGCTGCCCCGTCGCTGGCTCAGGCGCCGTCCTGAGCCTCGTATCGGCGAGCTCGCCCGCGGCTTCCAGGATCGGGTAGGCCACCGACGCCAGATGGCCGTTGATGCGCTTGAGGTCCCGGATCACGTCCATGTGGATCGAGCTGGTTTCGATCGATTCCGTGCGGCCCTCGCGCAGGCGAGCGAAATGGCTGTCGGCGGTACGGGCCTCGGCCTCACGCAGCGACGCCTTTTCAGCCACCAATCGGCGGGCCAGCGTGATGTCGCGGGTCATGAAGACGTTCAGCGCCAGCCGCAGATTCTCCAGCACCTGGGCATGGAAGGCGCGCAGTTCCGCCATGCCCTCGGCCGAGAAGGCGTAGCGGTTCCTGATCTTCTTGGTGGCGAGTTCCATCAGGTTCTTGTCGATGATGTCGCCGATGTGCTCGAGGTTGGTGGTCAGCGTCAGGATCTCGACATAGCGCTTGCCGTCCTCCTCGCCGAGCTCGTTGCGCGAGACTTGGACGAGGTAGAGCTTGATCGCCTCGTAGAGCTGGTCGACGGCGTTGTCGGCCATCTCGACCGCCTTAACCGCCTTGGGGTCGTTGCGCGCCAGCACGTCGATGGTCTGGCGCAGCATGTCGGCGACCCGGTCGCCGAGGTTCAGGGTCTCGCGCAGCGCACAGCCGAGCGCCTCGGCCGGCGAATCGAGCACGTTGGGATCGAGATGCTTTGGTTTGCCAGGATCGTCGGCGATCGGCTTGTCAGGCAGGAGCTGGCGGCAGCCCCAGGCGACGACGTCGACCAGCGGCAGGAAGATCAGCGACGCCAGCGCGTTGAAGGCGGTGTGGAAATTGACCGGCAGGCGCGTCGCCGAGGGATCGATCATCGAGAGCCACTGGACCACGGGGCCGAGGAAGGGCAGCAACGCCACACCGACGATCGCCCGCGTCATGAGGTTGGCGAGCGGCACACGACGGGCGGCGACGTCGGCGCCGGACTGCGCCATGTAGGGCGCCAGCGCGCCGCCGATATTGGCGCCGATCACCAGCGCCAGAGCGAGCTTGGGCTCGATCAGGCCGGAGCCTGCGAAAGACATCACCAACAGGACGACCGACAGGCTCGAATGGACGAACCAGGTGGCGAGCGTGCCGACGACGGCGGCGATCACATACTCGTCCTGCAGGCCCTGCAGCAGCGCCATGAAGGCGGGCGCAGTGCGTAGCGGCTGCGTCGCGGCCGCGAGCAGCTTCAGCGACAGGAGCATCAGGCCGAGGCCGATGGCGACGCGACCGAGATGGCGCGACTTGACCTGCTCGCTCGACAGGAAGGCGATGACGCCGGCGCTGATCAGCAATGGCGACACCCAGCCCAGATCGAACGACAGCACCTGCGCGGCGATGGTCGTGCCGATGTCGGCGCCCAGCATGATGGCGAAGGCGATCGACAGCGGGATCAATCCGCGGCCGGCGAAGGAGGAGACCAACAGCGAGGTGGCCGTGCTCGACTGCAGCAGGCCGGTGATGGCGATGCCGCCCAGGAACGCGGTCACGCGATTGCGTGAGCACGCGGCAATGGCGCGGCGCAAGGTGGCGCCGAAAGCGCGCGTGAGCCCTGTGCGCACCATGCGCACGCCCCACAGCAGCAGCGCCACGCTGCCCAGCACGTTCAGGATGGTCTCGACGCCATGCACGATCGGCGAACCCTACGCCTCGATCTTCGTCGATGAAAGTTTTTTGACGGATTTGCTACGATCTAGGCCGAGAGTTGCGTTGCTTCGTCCATGAAGGCACGCACCAGCGCGACGCGGCGACGCTCCTGCAGACACACCGCATATTCGGCGACATTGAGGTCCGTGTCCGTGACAAGGACGGGGCGAAAGCGCCGGTCCTCGCCCAACTCGCTCTCGAACACAGCACCGATGCCGAAGCCTGCCGCCACCGCCTCGCGTACGCCCTCGCGCGTCTGCACCTCGACGATGGCATCGGGCCGGATGTCGGCGGCGGCCATGGCCTGCTCGACCACCTCGCGGGTGATCGAGCCGCGCTCGCGCAGCACCAGCGACTGCCCGGCGAGCGTCGACAAAGGCACGCGGCCGCGCTTGGCGAGGGCATGGCGCGCGGGCACGAACAGCACGACGCGATCGGTGCGCAGCCGCACGGCGTGCAGCCGTGGATCGGACACGCTCTTGGCCATCACCGCGACGTCAGCCTCGTGGCGCAGCAGCCGCTCCAGCACGACCGCGGAGTTGTCGATGGCGAGCGAGAAGGTAAGGCCCTCGGCACGATCGCGCAGGGCGGCCATGATGGGCACCACGTGATGGGCGGAATCGGCCGCGATCCTGAGATGCCCACGGGTCAATGCCTGCTCGCCCGCGAGAAGGGCACGGGCCTCGTCCTGCACGGCGAACAGCCGCGTCGTGATGCCGTGCAGCTGCCGGCCGGTTTCGGTCGGTGCCACGCTGCGGCCGCGCCGGTCGAACAGGCGCACGCCATAGGCCTGCTCCAGCGCCGTCACCTGGCTCGACAGGTTGGGCTGGCTCAAGCCCGAGGCGCGGGCGGCGGCCGAGAAGGAACCGGATTCGGCCACCAAGTGGAAGGCGCGGAGCTGTGTCGGCGTCATATATGACAAACCAATGGAAGACATATGGATTATATACTGGACGCATAGAGGCCGCGAGCCCATGAATCCCCCATGCCGCATTCCAAGCCCGCCCAATCCGAAACCGGCGACCCGCTGCTGCTGACGCCGGGTCCGCTCACCACCTCGGCCGGCGTCAAGCAGGCCATGGTCCACGACTGGGGCTCGCGCGACGTCAACTTCCTCGGCATCAACAAGATGGTGCTGGAGAAGCTCGTCGAGCTGGCGGGCGGGCAGGGCACGCATACCACGGTGCCCATTCAGGGCTCGGGCACCTTTGCCGTCGAGGCGATGATCACCACTTTCGTGCCGAAGAGCGGCAAGCTTCTGGTGCTGATCAACGGCGCCTACGGGCAGCGCGCCCTGAAGATCGCCCAGATCGCCGGCCGCGCCACGGCCTCACTCGAAACGCCTGAGGACACGCCGCCCGACCTCGCGAAGCTCGATGGCATGCTTCGCGAAGACAAGGCGATCAGCCACGTCTTTGCGGTCCACTGCGAGACCACGTCGGGCATCCTCAATCCCATCGCCGAGGTCGCTTCCCTCGTGCACCAGCACGGCCGCCGCCTGCTGGTCGATTCCATGAGCGCCTTCGGGGCGCTGGAGATCGATGCCCGCACAGTGCGCTACGATGCTCTGGCGGCGTCGTCGAACAAATGCCTGGAAGGCGTGCCCGGCCTGGGCTTCGTGATCTGCCGAGACGAGGCGCTGGCCGAGTGCAGGGGCAATGCCACGACCCTGGTGCTCGACCTGTTCGACCAGGCCGAGGCTTTCGCCAAGACGGGCCAGTACCGTTTTACGCCGCCCATCCATGTCATCGTGGCGCTGGGCAAGGCGATCGAGGAGCACGCGGCCGAAGGGGGCGTCGCCGGCCGCGGTCGGCGCTATCGTGAGAACGCCAAGGTGCTGATCGACGGCATGCGCGCCATGGGCTTCCGCACCCTGCTTGCCGACAGGCTGCAGGCGCCGATCATTGTCACGTTCCACATGCCGACCGATCCGAAGTTCGTCTTCCAGCGCTTCTACGATTCGCTGAAAGACCGCGGCTATGTCATCTATCCCGGCAAGTTGACGGTCGCCGATTCGTTCCGCATCGGCTGCATCGGCCGGCTTTATCCGGAGCACCTGAAGGGCGCGCTGGCCGCGGTGCGCGAAGTGCTGGACGAGATGCGGGGCAGCAACGGCGGCCCGGCATTGGCGGCGGAGTAGGAGGCGTCATGGCACCCGACAGTCTGAATCCGCCCGGCGGGGAAGTCGCCGTCAACGGCCGCCGCTATCGCCTGCCGCGCCAGCCCACCGTCGTGGTCTGCATCGACGGCTCCGAGCCCGGCTACATCGAGCGTACCGTCGAGGCGGGCCGCGCGCCGTGGTTCGGCAAGGTGCTGACGGAAGGAACGAACCTGCTGGCCGACTGCGTCGTGCCGTCTTTCACCAACCCCAACAATCTTTCGATCGTCACCGGCCGCCCGCCGGCGGAGCACGGCATCTGCGGCAACTACTTCCTCGATCCCGAGAGCGGGAAAGAGGTGATGATGAACGATCCGAAATTCCTGCGGATCGAGACGCTGTTCCCGTCATTCCAGCGCGCCGGCTGCCGTATCGCCGTGATCACCGCCAAGGACAAGCTGCGCGGCCTTTTGGGCAAGGGGCTCGTACTGGCGCCAGGCAAGGCCTGCAGCTTTTCGTCGGAGAAATCCGACAAGGCGACGATCGCCGAGAACGGCATCGACAAGGTGAACGAGCTGGTCGGCATGGCCGTGCCCGACGTCTACAGCGCCGGCCTGTCCGAGTTCGTCTTCGCCGCCGGCGTCAAGCTCATGGAGCGCGACCGGCCTGAGATCATGTATCTCTCGACCACCGACTATATCCAGCACAAGCACGCGCCCGGCACGCCGGTGGCCAACGACTTCTACGCCATGATGGACGGCTATATGGCGAAGCTCGACGCCATGGGCTGCACCATTGTTCTCACGGCCGACCACGGCATGAACGCCAAGTTCGGGGCCGATGGCCGGCCTGACGTGATCTACCTGCAGGACGTCTTCGACGGCTGGCTCGGCAAGGACAAGGCCCGGGTCATCCTGCCCATCACCGACCCCTACGTCGTGCACCATGGTGCGCTGGGCTCGTTCGCCGTGGTCTATCTGCCAACCGGCACGACCGTCGAGGCGATGGCCGCGAAGCTCAAGGCCATGCCAGGCATTGAGGCGGCACTCACCAAGCAGGAAGCGGCGGCCCGCTTCGAATTGCCAGCCGATCGCTTGGGCGACCTCGTGGTCGTATCGGCCAAGCACAAGGTGCTGGGTACATCGGTGTCGCGCCATGACCTGTCGGGCCTGACGGAGCCCTTGCGCAGCCATGGCGGCGTCTCCGAGCAGAAGGTGCCGCTGCTGTGCAACCGCAAGCTCACGGCCGATGGCGCGTCGCGGGGTTGGCGCAACTTCGACGCCTTCGACCTCGCCCTCAATCTCGTCGCCTGAGAGACACCATGGACACCCTGATCCGCAGCGATGTGAGGCACGAAGCCTTGCGCATCGCCGGCAAGAAGGTCGAGACCAAGAACCGCCTGGAGGTGCGCTTCCCCTGGGACAACCGTTTGGTCGGCAGCGTGCCGCGCGCGACGCCCGATCTGGTGGCCGAGGCCTTCCGCATCGCCCATGACTACAAGCCCAAGCTGACGCGCTACCAGCGCCAGCAGATCCTGCTCAAGACCGCCGAGCTGCTGGTCGCCCGCAAGGAAGAGCTGTCGCGGCTGATCACGCTGGAATCCGGCCTGTGCCTTAAGGATTCGCTCTACGAGGTCGGCCGCGCCTTCGACGTCTTTACCTTCGCGGGCCAGCTCTGCCTGCTCGACGATGGGCAGACCTTCTCCTGCGATCTCACCCCGCACGGCAAGCCGCGCAAGATCTTCACCCTGCGCCAACCGCTGAATGCGATCTCGGCGATCACGCCGTTCAACCATCCGCTGAACATGGTGGCGCACAAGCTGGCGCCGGCCTTCGCCACCAACAATTGCGTGGTGTTGAAGCCGACCGAGCTCACGCCGCTCACGGCGCTGTTCCTGGCCGACACGCTCTACGAGGCGGGCCTGCCGTCCGAGATGCTATCGGTCATCACCGGCAATCCGTCGGACATCGGCGATGCCATGATCACCGATCCCCACGCCGACCTGATCACCTTCACGGGCTCGGTGCGGGTCGGCAAGCACATCGCCGCCACCGCGGGCTACAAGCGGCTGGTGCTCGAGCTGGGCGGCAACGATCCGCTGATCGTCATGGAGGATGCCGACCTCGACAAGGCGGCCGAGCTCGCGGTCGCCGGCGCCACCAAGAACTCGGGCCAGCGTTGCACAGCGGTCAAGCGCATCATCGTGATCGAGAGCGTGGCCGACGCCTTCGTCGACCGCGTGCTGGCCAAAGCCAAGAAGCTCAAGGCCGGCGATCCGCTTGATCCAGAGACTGACGTCGGCACGGTGATCCACGAGCGCGCCGCGACGCTGTTCCAGAATCGCGTCAGTGAGGCCGTGGCGAAGCACGGCGCCAGGCTGCTGCACGGTAATGACCGCCGGGGGGCGCTGTTTCCGCCGACGGTGGTCGACCATGTCGATCCCGGCTGCGAGTTGGTGCGCGAGGAGACCTTCGGGCCGGCCATCCCGGTCATCCGCGTCAAGGACATCGACCACGCCATCAAGGTCTCCAACGGCACGGCCTACGGCCTGTCATCGGGTGTGTGCACCGACCGGCTGGACTACATCACGCGCTTCGTCGATGAGCTGCAGGTCGGCACGGTCAATGTCTGGGAGGTGCCGGGCTATCGCATCGAGATGTCGCCCTTCGGCGGCATCAAGGATTCCGGGTTGGGCTACAAGGAAGGAGTCCTTGAAGCCATGAAGAGCTTCACCAATGTAAAGACCTGGTCGCTGCCCTGGCCGGGTTAGTGACAGCATTGCTGCCAACCAGGGAGGAAACATTGGCCGCGCGGACCTATGGCGGAAGCTGCCACTGCGGCGCCGTCGCCTATACCGTCGAGATCGACACCGATCAGGCGCTAAAATGCAACTGCACGATCTGCACCAAGCTCGGTGCGGTGTGGGCCTTCGCGCCCAAGGCCAAGTTCAATTTGAACAAGGGCGCGGGGGAGCAAGGCGACTATTTGTTCAACAAGAAGGTGCTGCACCATCGCTTCTGCACGAGCTGCGGCATCGAGAGCTATGCCGAGGGCACCGGCCCCGACGGCTCGCCGATGGTCGGCATCAATCTTCGTTGTGTCGAAGCCATCGACGTCGATAAGCTCAGCCCCAAGCCGTGGGATGGCCGCAGTCAGTAGGAGCCTATCGATGTCGATGATTTCCCGCCGTGGGCTGATGGCGGCTGGCGCCCTGGTGGCGGCGCCTTCAGCGGTGCGGGCGCAGGCGTGGCCGTCCAAGCAGATCCGCATGATCGCGCCCTATCCACCGGGCGGCGGCATCGACACCGTGACGCGGGCCTTCTCCGAGGGCGTGTCGTCGAAGCTCAACCAGGTGATCGTGGTCGACAACCAGCCGGGCGCCGGCGCCACCATCGGCGCGGCGGCGTTGGCGAGAAGCCCGGCCGACGGCTACACGCTGATGGTGGGGAGCATGGTCGATTACTCGATCGCGCCCTACTTCCATCAGAACCTCAGCTTCGACATGGCCAAGGATTTCGTGCCGATCCTGGAGATCGGCAACGGCACGGTGGCCGTGCTGGTGACGCCGAGCCTGGCGGTGAAGGATGTCCAGGAGTTGATCGCCTACGCCAAGGCCAATCCCGGCAAGCTTTCCTATGCCTCGTCGGGCTACGGCGGCCTCATTCATCTCAACTACGAGATGCTGAATCAGATGACGGGCGCGGAGATGACCCATGTGCCCTACAAGGGCACCAGCTTCTTCCAGGCCGACCTCTACGAGGGCCGCGTGCAAGTATCGATCGACAACGTGCTGGCCCATCTGCCCAACATCGCCGCTGGCAAGGTGCGCTGTCTTGCCGTCACCAGCAAGGCGCGCTCGCCGTTGCTGCCGGAGGTGCCGACCATGGCGGAAGCGGGCGTGCCGGATTTCGAATCCGCCACCAACTACACGCTGTTTGCGCCCAAGGCGGTGACGACCGACATCCAGAAGAAGCTGAACGAGACCGGCAACGAGGTCGTCAGCGACCCGGGCTTCCGCCAGAAGATGCTGAAGCTCGGCATTGTGCCCGCCGGCGGTCCGCAGGCCGAGGTCGTGGCCAGGATGCCGGTCGAGATGAAGCGCTGGGCCGACGTCATCACCAAGGGCAATATCAAACCCAGCTAGGCCAACGCATGAGCAACGGTCGGGTTATTCCCCGTTGTGCGAGGGGTGACCCCACCGACACACTCACCGCGATTTCGAGCGGAGGAAGCATCCATGACCGTCAGCCAGGCCGACAAAGCCAAGAAGTTCCGCGCGCTGCATGAGGCGCCTGGATCCTTCGTCATCCCCAACCCGTGGGACGCTGGCTCGGCGCGCGTGCTGGCTGGCCTCGGCTTCGAGGCGCTGGCGACCTCGAGCGGCGCCAAGGCGGGGGTCCTGGGCAAGCGCGACGGCAAGGTGACGCGCGAGGAGGCGCTCGCCAACGCCAAGGCCATCGTCGAGGCCTGCGATCTGCCGGTCGCCGCCGATCTCGAGAAGGGTTTTGGCGATGCGCCCGACGCTGCCGCGGAGACGATCCGCCAGGGCGCGGGCATCGGCCTGGTCGGCGGCTCTATCGAGGACGCCACTGGCGACAAGGACAAGCCGCTTTACGACATCGAGGCGGCCGCCGCGCGCGTGGCTGCCGCGGTGAAGGCAGCGCGCGCGTTGCCGTTCGCCTTTACGCTGACAGCGCGTGCCGAAGGCTTCCTGCGCGGCAAGCCCGATCTCGATGACGTGATCAAGCGGCTGAAGGCCTTCGAAGCGGCGGGCGCCGATGTGCTGATGTCGCCCGGCCTGCCTGATCTCGCGGCGGTCAAGAAGGTCTGTTCCGCGCTGAATAAGCCCTTCAACTTCATGGTCGGCATCAAGGGTCGTTCGTTCAGCCGCGCCGAGCTCGAGGCGGCAGGCGTGAAGCGCATCAGCCTCGCCACGTCGCTCTATCGCGCCGCCATGACCGGGCTCGTGGATGCCGCGAAGGAGGTGAAGGAGAAGGGCACCTTCACCTATCTGGATCACTCGATGCCGACGCCCGAGCTCAACGCCTTCATGAAGGAGTGACCACCTGGGTCTTACATGCAGTTGAGGGTGTCCGCCGGCGGCAGCTTGGTGTTGCGGTCGATATCGTAGGTGTCCGGCAGGAACTTGTTCTTGATCAGCGTGCCGGTGGCCTCGACAAAGCTGCCTTGACGACATCCTTTGTCGTTGCGATGCAGGACGATACCGAACTGGCACGCAGTCTTGCGATCACGGAAGAAGATGACGCCGGCTGCCTCCGCCATCTTGTCGATGACGCCGGTGACCTTGACCTCCTGACCTTGGAGGTTGTCGCAATATTGCGCCATTGCCGGGGCCGTCTGAAGCCACAGCGCAGCCACCATCGCCATGGCGGCCAACAGCTTTGGTCGCATCGCTCTCCATCCCGAACACACCCAACTCTAGCCAGCTTAAAGCTGCGGCGGGACTAGGGCAAACCGGCCTTGGCCAGCCCGTCCAGGATGCGTTGAAAGTCGCGTGGGTCCTTGTAAGGCAGCACCCCTTCCCGCTGGGCCATCGAGAAGCCGGGATTGACCTCCATCAGGCCGTCCCACGCGGCCTTTGCCTCGTCGATCCGGCCGAGATGGCCGTAGGCAGCCGCGAGCAGCATGCGGCTGGCATCGGTGTTGGGATTTCGGGCAATGCGCTCGGCCAGGTGGGCGGCGGCCAGCTCGTCGTCCCCCAGCCCGAAATGCGCCTGCGCCGCCAGATGCAGGAGGATGTTGGGATAGTGCGGGTCGAGCCGCATGGCGACGGCCAGTGCATCGAGCGCCTCGCGATGCTTGCCCGCATACATCAGGGCCATGCCGAGCACGCCATGGCCCTGCGCATAGTTGGGGTCGAGCTCCACCGATCTTTGCAGGGCTGCCAGCGCTTCCTCGTAGCGGCGCTGCCAGACGCGGACATTGCCCATCGCGACGTAGCCGCCGGGTTGGCGATCGTCGAGCTCCAGCGCTCTGCGCGCCCAGCGCTCGCCCTCCTCGAGCGCGCTCCCAGGATCGGGCACCCAGGCGTTGACGTAGTCGGAGACCGCGGCGAAGGCGAGCCCGACATGCGGGGCGGAGAAGTTCGGATCGAGCTCCAGCGCCCGGCGGTGCAGGGCGCGGGCCTCGGCGATCGACTCGGCCGTGCCGCGGCCCAGCAACTGGCGGGCGCGCAGCCAGCATTCGTAGGCTTCGAGGTTCTTGGTGCCGCCGCCCTTCTTGAGGTCCTGCTCCTCCGCGCGGCTGAGCTTGACCGCAAGCGCCTCGACGATCTTGTGCACCACCTCGTCCTGGGTGGCGAAGATGTCGGTGAGCTCCCGGTCGAAGCGGTCGGCCCACAGATGGCCGCCGGTCTGGGCGTCGACCAGCTGGGCGGTGATGCGCACCCGATTGCCGGCCTTGCGGATCGAACCCTCCAGCACGAAGCGCACGCCGAGCTCCTGTCCGATCTCCTGGACCTTCACCGAGCGGCCCTTGTAGGTGAAGGAGGAATTGCGCGCGATCACGAACAACGCCTGCACCTTGGAGAGGTCGGTGATCAGGTCCTCGGAGATTCCGTCGCTGAAATATTCCTGTTCGGCATCGCCGCTCATGTTGGCGAAAGGCAGGACCGCGATCGACGGCTTGTCGGGCACGGAGGGCGCGGCTGGGCGCCGGCCGCCGTTGGCGCGGCCGACGCGGAACACGCGCACCGGCCGGGCGATGTTCTTGACCGGCTTCTCCCCCAGGTCCTCGAGCTCGATGCCGAGCTTGTCGCGCACCGAATCGCGGACCGCGCGTGAGACGAAAATGCCGCCGGGCTCGGCCAGCGCCTCCAGGCGGGCCGCGATGTTGACGCCGTCGCCGAAGATGTCGCCATCCTCGATGATGACGTCGCCGAGATTGATGCCGATGCGGAACTCGATGCGCGCCTCGTCGGGCGCGCCGCGGTTGCGGTCGTTCATGCCGGCCTGGATGGCGACGGCGCAGCGCACGGCCTCGACGGCGCTGGCGAAATCGACCAGCAGGCCATCTCCGGTGCGCTTGACGATGCGCCCGCGATGGGCGGCGATGTGCGGCTCGACCAGCTCGCCGAGATGGGCCTTCAGCCGCTGCAGCGTGCCTTCCTCGTCATGGTTCATCAGCCGGCTGTAGCCGGCGACGTCGGCCGCGAGGATGGCCGCCAGTCTTCTTTCGGTACGCTCTGCTTCCATGGATCGTGGAGCGACAGAATAACGATGTACGGGCCTTTGTGCGAGACGGTTGCCAGCGCCGGTTGCCTCGAAGAAGGTAGGGATATGGATACGATCGCCGATAATGCACGCGCCAAAAGCGAACATCTCGACGTGTTGATCGTGGGCGCAGGCCTTTCCGGCATCGGGGCGGCCTGGCATCTGCAGGACAAATGCAAGGGGAAGAGCTACGCCATCCTCGAGGCGCGTGACGGCAGTGGCGGCACCTGGGACCTTTTTCGTTATCCCCGCATCCGGTCCGATTCCGACATGTACACGCTGGGCTACTCCTTCCGCCCGTGGAAGAACGCCAAGGCGATCGCCGACGGGCCCGCGATCCTGTCCTACATCCGCGAGGCCGCGAGCGACCACGGCATCGACCGGCGCATCCGCTACCGGCACCGCGTGACCGCCGCCTCATGGTCGACCGAGAAGGCGCGCTGGACGGTCGAGATCGAGCGCGGGCCGGATCGCGTGAAGACTATCATCACCTGCAATTTCCTGTGGATGTGCAGCGGCTACTACGACTACGCCGCGGGCTACACGCCCAAATTCCCCGGGCGCGAGCGTTTCAAGGGCCGTATCGTCCACCCCCAGAGCTGGACCGACGACATCGACTACAAGGGCAAGAACGTCGTGGTGATCGGCAGCGGCGCCACGGCGGTCACCCTGGTGCCGGCAATGTCAGGGGAGGCCAGGCACGTCACCATGCTGCAGCGCTCGCCGACCTACGTCGTCGCGCGGCCGGCGGAGGACGCCATCGCCAACCACCTGCGCCGCCGCCTGCCGATCGGCCTCGCCTACGGGCTTACGCGCTGGAAGAACGTGCTGTTGGGCATGTACTTCTATCGGCTCTGCAAGCGCCGGCCTGATCGCGCCAAGGCGTTGATCATGAAGGGCGTGCGCTATTGCCTTGGCCCGGACTACGACATCGATACGCACTTCACGCCGCGCTACAACCCCTGGGACCAGCGGCTCTGCCTGGTGCCCGACGCCGACCTCTTCCGGGCCATCCGCCAAAAGAGGGTCTCCGTTGTCACCGACGAGATCGAGACCTTCACGGAGACCGGCATCCAACTGAAGTCGGGCGAGGAGCTTCCAGCCGACCTGATCGTGACGGCGACTGGCCTGTCGCTGCAGTTGCTGGGCGGCATGACGGTTGTGGTCGACGGAAAGCCGATCAATCCGGGCGACACGGTCGCCTACAAGGGCATGATGTATAGCGACGTGCCCAATCTCGCCGTGGTGTCGGGCTACACCAACGCCTCGTGGACGCCGAAGGCCGACCTGGTCTGCGAGTATGTCTGCCGCCTGCTCAATCACATGCAGAAGAACGGGCTGCGACAATGCACACCACGGCTCGACGATCCCGCCACGGAGCGCCTGCCCTGGGTCGACTTCTCGTCCGGTTACATTCAGCGCGCCATCGAGCAGTTCCCCAAGCAGGGCTCGCGCCATCCCTGGCGCCTGCACCAGAACTACGCACGCGATCTCATGAGCCTGCGCTACGGTTCAGTGCGCGACCCCGCCATGGAGTTCTTGAACTAGTCACAGGGAGAGCGACATGCGCTCCACGCGTCGACGCATTGTCGGATCGGGTGCCGCGTTCGCGGCCCTTGCGGGCTCCGTCGCCACGCCACGAGCGCAGGCGGTCTGGCCAAGCAAGGCCATTCGCATCATTGTCCCCGGCGGCCCCGGCGGCGTCACCGACATCCGCGCGCGCTGGCTGGCGGACCACCTGTCCCGCGCGCTGGGCCAGCTCATACTGGTCGAGAATCGCGGTGGCGCCGGCGGAAATCTTGGGACGGTCGCTGCGGTGCGCAGCCCACCCGACGGCTATACGCTGCTGGTCGTGCATATCGGCACCATGGCCATCAATCCGCACATCTATCCCAATCCGGGATACGATCCGCTGGTCGACATCGCGCCGATCACCCGGCTGGGCGTCGGACCGCAGGTATTGGCGGTGCACAAGGACGTGCCGGCTCATTCGGTGGCCGACCTGATCGCGCTCACCAAGGCCAAACCCGGGGAGCTTACCTTCGTGTCGCCCGGCGTCGGCACACCCGGACATCTCGCCGCCAGCCTGTTGCTTCACCTGACCGGCATGAAGGCCACGCACATCCCCTACAAGGGCGGAGGCCAGGCGGCGCAGGATCTCATTGCCGGACACGTCACCTTCACCATCGAGGGCCTGACGGTGCTGAAGCCTTTCGTTGACGATGGACGGCTGCGCGGTCTCGCCGTGACCACAGCGCAGCGCGCAAAGTCGATGCCTGACCTGCCAACGATGGCCGAAGCCGGCGTTCCCGGATACGAGTTCACCGCCTGGGCGGGACTCGGGGCGCCCGCCGGCACGCCACGGTCCGTGATCGACCGCCTCTATGGCGAGATCGCGAAGATCCTGACAACGCCCGAGGCGCAGGCGTGGTTCGAGTCATTGGGCGCCGATCCCGGCGGCGAGCCGCCTGATGCTTTTGCCGCTCTCGTGCGCGCCGAGAATGCCAGGTTGGGCGAGGTCATTCGTGCGATGGGCATCAAGGCCGAATAAGAAGCTCGGATGAAATATAAGAACTCGCGTATCAGGCCCTGGCCTCGCACCGCAGCCCGTGCCGTACCGCGCCCCGGCGAGGGCAAGCGCGGGCCCGAGGGCCATCTGGGCTACCTCGTCCGCCAGGCCAACGTCGCGGTGCGGGCCGCCATGGAGAAGGCGCTGGGCGACATCGCGATCACGCCGCCGCAGTTCGCCGTGCTCACCATGATCGCGGCCTATCCCGGCGTGTCGGGCGCCGACCTGGCACGGCTCACCTTCCTGACGCCGCAGACCATCAACGTGATCGTCGGCAACCTCGGGAAGATGGGCGCCATTCGGAAGTCGGCCGACGCCGAGCATGGCCGTATCCTGAGGCTTGCCGCCACGGCCAAGGGGCGGGCGCTGCTGAAGCGCTGCCGCGCCCGGGTCATGGAGGTTGAGGCGCGGCTGGCCGGGCTGGTCGGTCGCGACGAGGAGCGAGTCGTGCGGGGGTGGCTCAGTGCGGTGGGCGAGGCACTGGGGAAGTAGCAATGTTGTCATCCCGAGGCCGAAGGCCGAGGGACCTTTCCCGTGGTCCTAAAGGTCCCTCGCTGTGCTCGGGATGACAGCCTTCGCTTACGCGAGAATTTTGCTTCGCTGAGGATCGACGGCCGCGCCATCGATCCTGCGGGCGGCATGACGGCGGGTGAAGGCCTCGATCTCGTAGTCGGTGTGGCCGGCCTCCTCGGCTGCAACGTAGCCGAAGGCGATGGCCTTGCCGATCGTGTGGCCCCAGCCGGCCGAAGACGTGACCCCCAAAACCTTGCCGTCGCGACGGATCGCCTCGCCGCCATAGAGCTGGACGTCGGCATCGACGGTGAGCGTGATCAGCTTGCGCGCCGGGCCGGCAACCCTGGCTTTCTCCAGAGCGGCGCGGCCGATGAAGTCGGACTTCTTCTTCAGCGACATGGCAAAGCCAAGGCCCGCCTCGTAGGGCGTGTAGTCCGGCGTGATGTCGGTGCCCCAGTAGAGATAGCGTTTCTCCAGCCTGAGCGAATCGATGGCGCGGTAGCCCGCGTCGGCCAAGCCGAGGTCGCGGCCCGCAGCCCATAGAAGCTCGTAGACATGGGCGGCGTATTCCGCCGGCAGATGCAGCTCGTAACCCAGCTCGCCGACATAAGTCACGCGCAGCACCAGCACCGGGGCAAAGCCGATGCGCAGCTCGCGCGCCGTCATGTAGGGGAAGCCGTGGTTGCTGACATCGCCATCGGCGACCTCGGCCAGGATCTGGCGCGACAGGGGGCCGGCGAGGTTGATCGTGGCGCGCGCCGAGGTGAGATCCTGCACCGTCACCGTGCCATCGGTCGGCAGGTGCTTCTTGATCCAGCCCATGTCGCGCACGCCGAACGCACTGCCCGTCACCATGTAGACGCGGTTCTCGTCGAGCCGCGCGAAGGTGAGGTCGGCCTCTATGCCGCCGCGCTCGATAGTGGATCTGGTAATAGCGCCAGTAGCTGTCGACGCTGCGCTCAGCCAGGTACTTCGCGCTCATATGATGAGTGCCGAAGCGGCGCACGTCGAAGGCCCAGAGGTCGAGTCCCGGCTCGCCCTCGACGATCCATTCCGCCATCGCCTTGCCGGCGCCGCCGGACGCCGCGATGCCCGAGGTGAAGCCACAGGCGACGTAGACGTTGTCGCGTTCCGGAGCCAGACCCATGATCGGCTCGCCGTCGGGTGAGATCGGGATCGGTCCGTTGATCACGGTGCGGATGCCGAGCTCGTTCAGGATCGGTAGGCGCTCGGCCGCCGGCAGGACGAACTGTTCCAGCCGCTCCTGGTTGGGCTGCAGCAGCTCGCGGCCGAACGAGAAGGGCACGCCTTTGGCGCCGAAAGTCGGCGTGCCCTTTTCCCAGCCGCCGATCGCCAGCGCCCCGGGTTCAGGCTTGAGATAGAAGATGCGGTCGGGATCCCGCAGTGTCGGCAGCCCGCTGGGGATGGCGTTGCTCTTCTCGGTGATCAGGTACTGATGCTCGACGGCGCCCGCCGGCACTTCTATGCCCGCCATGCGCGCCACGTCGCGTGCCCAGATGCCCGCGGCCACGACCACGATCTCGCAATCGACATCACCCTGGTCGGTCAGCACGCGCGAGATGCGCCGGCCCTTGGCCTCGAAGCCCGTCACCAGCACGTTCTCGACGATGCGCACGCCGCCAGAGCGAGCGCCTTTGGCGTAGGCCATGGTGAGGCTCGATGGCTCGACCGAGCCGTCGTTGGGCACGAACACCGCACCGACGACACCGTCGGCCGAAGCCAACGGGAACTTCTCCTGTGCCTCCTTGGGAGACAGCGTATGCAGCTCGAAGTCAAAGCTTCGCGCCGTCGTCGCCATGCGCTTGAGCTCGCTCCAGCGCTCCTCGGAGGAGGCGAGCCGCAGGCTGCCGACCGGCTTCCATTCAGTTGCCTGGCCGGTCTCGGCCTCGAGCTTGCCGTAGAGCTGGGCGCTGTACTGCATCAGGCGCGTGAGGTTGCGCTTGCTGCGCAGCTGGCCGACCAGGCCGGCGGCGTGCCAAGTCGAGCCGTGCGTCAGCCCGGCCTTCTCCAGCACCAGCACGTCCTTCTGGCCGAGCTTGCCGAGGTGATAGGCGATGGAACAGCCCACCGCACCGCCGCCGATCACGACGATGCGGGCTTGGCTCGGCAGGCTCACGCGCGCAGCTCTCCGAGATACCAGTCGAGGAAGTGCGCAACATTGCGCTCGCGGACCAGCGAGAAGGGCCCGGGCACGTAGGCCTGCGAGCTCACGCCTTCCTGCTGGTCCTCACAGATGACCCAGTCCTGGCGATTGGTGATGTCCCAGATCGGCAGCAGGCGTTCCAGCGTATAGTCGCGGCCTTCGACGGCCTCGGCATCGACCAGCCAGTAACCGCGCACGTGCGTCTCGTCGGGTCCGATCGGCGTCAGCCGCGCCGCGGCGGCATAGTCGCAGTTGGTGTGTTGCCAGAAATTCGGGAACAGGGTCGTGCGCAAGGTCCCGGAATCCCATTCCTTGATGTCGCCCATCAGGCGGTTGCACAGCGGCTTGCCGTCCATGCTCTGGGTGACCGCGCCTTCCATCACCGGGGTGCGATGGCAGCGGAAGGCGGCACCCGTCATGGTCGACATGGCGTCGCCCTCGTCGAGGCCGAGCGACCGGAAGCGCGCATTGGCCTTGGCCACAATCGCATCCATCGCCGGCTGCAGCGTGGGATCGAGTATCGCCATGTCGCGCTGCACGTCATAGGCCGCGCTGTTGTATTCCTTGTGATTGGGCGGGCAGTGATAGCACTCGCGGTTGTTCTCGAACACGACCTTCCAGTTCGCCTTCACCACATAGTCGATCTGGTGGGCGATCTTGGCGCGCTCGATGGCGTGCGGCTTCATCTTGCGCCGAATGGTGCTGAGCGCCTGCGAGAAGTCAGGCGGCGAATCGCTCAGCGAGATGAACAGCAGCCCGGCCGCGTTCTCGATCGCCACGGGCCTGAGGGACAGCTCGGCCTTGTCGACGCCGAACTCACGGCTGGTGTCGAGCACCAGCGCGCCGTCGAGTTCGTAGGTCCAGCGATGGTACGGGCACACCAGGCGATGGCTGTTGCCTTGCTCGGTCTTGCAGATGCGCGAGCCGCGATGGCGGCAGACATTGTGGAAAGCGCGGATGTGCCCCGCGCGGTCGCGCACGACGATGACCGATTCGGTCCCCACCTTGTAGGTGATGAAGTCACCGGGCTTGGCCACCTGGAAGGCATAACCGGTGAAAACCCAATGGCGGTGAAAAATCCGTGCCAGATCGGCCTCGAAAACCTCGCGGCTCGCGTAAAAATCGCGCTCCAGCGGTCCACCCGGTCGATGCTCCGCAACCAGGCGGGCGATCTCGGGCGATAGCGTGTGGCGGGCCTTGAGCGGCGTGCCGTCCATTTTCGTCTCCTTGCAGTCGCAACCTACCACGCGGCCCTTGCCGGGCCCCAGCACCATGTTAAGGTTTTGTGAAGTGCTGCAATAAAAGCATCACGCGAGGCATGTAACGGAGACGATCGGGAGATCGGAGGGGGCTTAACATGACAGTATTCGCAACCATGCGGCGAGCCGCCATTCTGGGTGGCGTTGCTTTGGCTGCCATCGGCCTCAGCAGCGCGGCGTTCGCGCAGAAGACCAAGCTCACCGTCTACACGGCGATCGAGAACGAGCAGCTCGAGCCGTTCAAGAAGGCCTTCGAGGCCGACAATCCCACCATCGAGATCGCCTGGGTGCGCGACTCGACGGGTGTCGTTACCGCCAAGTTGATCGCCGAGAAGGACAATCCGCGCGCCGACGCAGTGTGGGGCCTGGCGGCTTCGAGCCTGGGCCTGATGGCGAGCATGGGCATGATCGAGCCCTACACGCCGGCCAACGCCAGCCAGCTGAAGCCGATCTTCAGGAGCGGCAAGAGCCCCGAGACCTGGGTCGGCATGGACGCCTTCCTGGCCGTGGTCTGCTTCAACACGGCCGAGGCCGACAAGAACAAGAAGCCCAAGCCCACCAGCTGGGCCGACCTCACCAAGCCTGAGTACAAGGACTCGATCGTGATGCCGAACCCGGCCTCGTCAGGCACCGGCTATCTCACCATCGCCGGCTGGCTCACCATCATGGGCGAGGAGGCGGGCTGGAAGTTCATGGATGCGCTCCATCAGAATGTCTCGCAGTACCTGCATTCCGGTTCGGCGCCCTGTGTGCAGGCGGCCAAGGGCGAGCGCCTGATCGGCATCGGCTTCGACATGCGCGGCGCGACCGAGAAGACCAAGGGCGCGCCGATCGACCTGATCGTGCCGAAGGAAGGCCTGGGCTGGGAGATGGAGGCCACTGCCATCATCAAGGGCACCAAGAACCTCGAGGCGGCCAAGAAGCTCGCCGACTGGGCAAGCTCGCTCAAGGCCAACGAGCTCTACGGGAAGTACTACGCCATCGTCGCCAACCCGACCGTCAAGTCGATGCCGCCCAACTATCCTGCCGACGGCGAGAAGATGATGGCCAAGGTCGACGTCGACTGGATGGCCAAGAACCGCGACCGCATCCTGGCGGAGTGGAGCAAGCGCTACGACAGCAAGTCGGCGCCTAAGGCCAAATAGCCGGCGGCAAGCGACGCGCGCGTGTCATCGCATCTGGAAGTCCGCAACCTCCACAAGCGCTACGGCGACTTCACCGCGCTCGGCGATATCAGTCTCGATATCGCCGAGGGAGAGTTCGTCTGCTTCCTCGGTCCCTCGGGCTGCGGCAAGACGACGTTGCTGCGCGCCATCGCCGGGCTGGATCCGCAGACATCCGGCAGCATCCATCAGAAGGGTAGGGACGTCTCGGCCCTGCCGCCGGCCAAGCGCGACTTCGGCATCGTCTTCCAGTCCTATGCATTGTTCCCCAACCTCACCGTTTCGGACAATGTCGGCTACGGCCTGGTAAGTCGCGGCATGAAGCGCGCCGACATCGTGAAGCGCGTCGAGGAGCTTTTGATCCTGGTCGGGCTGCCGGACTCCGGCCCGAAATACCCCGCCCAGCTTTCGGGCGGCCAGCAGCAGCGCGTCGCGCTCGCTCGCGCGCTTGCCACCTCGCCGGGCCTGCTGCTGCTCGACGAGCCCTTGTCGGCGCTCGATGCCCGCGTGCGGCTCCGCCTGCGTCACGAGATCAAGGCCCTGCAGCGGCGGCTCGGCGTCACCACCATCATGGTGACCCACGACCAGGAAGAGGCGCTCACCATGGCCGACCGCATCGTGGTCATGAACCAGGGAGCCATCGAGCAGGTCGGCACGCCGCAGGAGATCTACCGCCGGCCGGCCACGGCCTTCGTCGCCGACTTCGTGGGCTCGATGAACTTCCTGTCCGGCACACTGAGGGCGCCCGACAAGGTCGAGGTCGCCGGCCTCGTCTTCGACTGTGTCCCGCAGGATGGCCTCCGCACCGGCAACAAGGTGGCGCTGTGCATCCGGCCCGAGGACGTGCGCGTGCGCGACCTGCCGGCCGACGTTGGCAACCGGGTCGCGGTCGAAGTTGCCGAGCTCGACTTTGTCGGCGCCTTCTGCCGCGCCACACTCAAGGTCCAGGGCGCCGGCGACGTGGCGATGACGGCCGACTTCTCCAGCAACCTGATCCGTGACCTGGGCGTCGAGCTTGGCCGCAAGCTCGATGTCGCCCTGCCGCCGGACCGGCTGCAGGTGTTCGCCGCGTGACCCTGGCTGTACCCGCGCCGTCGCCACGGCTGCGTGTGGCCATGTCGCGCGACGACCTGATCATGCGACTGGGCGTGGTGCTGCTGGCGATCACGCTGCTGGTGATCGTCGGTTTGCCGCTGTGGTCCCTGCTGGCCAAGGGCTTCGAGGACCGCGATGGCAAGTTCGTCGGGCTGGCCAACTATGCCTCGTACTTCTCGACGCCGGCGCTGTTCGACTCGGCGCTGAACTCCTTCCATGTCGCGGCGGTTTGCACGCTGATCGTGGTGCCGCTTGCCTTCTTCTACGCCTATGCGCTGACCCGCACGGTGCTGCCGGCGCGCTGGCTGTTCCAGGGCATCTCCCTGATCCCGATCTTTGCGCCCTCCCTGCTGCCCGGCCTGGCGCTGGTCTACCTGTTCGGCAATCAGGGATTCTTCAAGGGCGCGCTGGGCGGGCCGATCTACGGTTTCGACGGCATCGTTATCGCCCAGATCTTCTACTGCTTCCCGCACGCCACCCTGATCCTGGTGACTGCGCTCGCCACCGCCGACGCCCGGCTCTACGAGGCGGCCGATGCGCTCGGTGCCTCGAAGCTCCGCGTCTTCTTCACGGTGACGCTGCCCGGCGCCAAATACGGCCTGATCAGCGCCGCCCTGGTCGTCTTCACCCTGGTGATCACCGACTTCGGCATCGCCAAGGTGATCGGTGGCAACTTCAATGTGCTGGCGACCGACGTCTACAAGCAGGTGATCGGCCAGCAGAACTTCTCGATGGGCGCGGTGGTCGGCATGGTGCTGTTGGCGCCTGCGGCGCTCGCCTTCGTGGTCGACCGCATCGTGCAGCGCAAGCAGGTGGCGCTGCTGACGGCGCGCGCCGTGCCGCTGGTGCCGAAGCCCAGGTTCGCCCGCGATCTCGTCTTCGCCGCCTTCTGCACGATCGTCTCGTTCGGCATCCTCGCCATCCTCGGCATGGCGGCGTGGGGCTCGCTGATCAAGTACTGGCCCTACAATCTCAGCCTGACCCTCGCCAACTATCACTTCACCAACTTCGACGCCAGCGGCTGGGATTCGTACTTCAATTCGGTCGAGATGGCGGTCGGCGCCGCGATCTTCGGCACGACCTTGATGTTCGTCGGCGCCTGGCTGAACGAGAAGACGCGCGAGTTCTACGTGATGCGCGGCATCGTGCAGTTCCTGGCCTTCCTGCCGATGGCGGTGCCCGGGCTGGTGCTGGGCCTGGGCTACATCTTCTTCTTCAATGCGCCCAACAATCCGCTGAACTTTCTCTACGCCACCATGGGCATCCTGGTGGTCAACACCGTGGCGCACTTCTACACGGTCGGGCATCTCACCGCGACGACGGCCCTGAAGCAGATCGATCCCGAGTTCGAAGCGGTGTCGGCCTCGCTCAAGGTGCCGGTGTGGCGCACCTTCGCGCGCGTGACGGCGCCGATCTGCCTGCCGGCCATCCTCGACATCGCGATCTATCTCTTCGTCAACGCCATGACCACCGTGTCGTCGGTGATTTTCCTTTACGCCCCTGACACCAAGCTCGCCTCGGTCGCGGCGGTGAACATCGAGGAGGCGGGCACCACGGCCGCGGCCGCCGCGCTCTGCATCGTGATCGTGCTGACGTCGGCTGCGGTCAAGGCGCTGCACCTCCTGGCCGACCGGTTCCTGCTGGACCGCCTGCAGGCCTGGCGCCGTCGCTAGTGTTGCCGGACCGCGGGCTCCAGGCCCGCTCATTGCCGGGAGCGCGGCACTCCAGTGCCGCTCATGCGGTTTTGAACCAGGAACATGATGCGCCTCTGGAGTGGCGCGCTCCCGGCAAAGACGAAGATCATGAGCGGGCCTGGGTCAGGTGGTCTTCACCACGTCCATCAGATAGCCCGCGCCGCGGATCGTGTGGATCTGCACGTTGGCGCCCGCTTCGGTCAGAAGCTTGCGCAGGCGATGGATATAGACCTCGATGGCGTTCGAGGCGACATCCTGCGAGGAGCCGAACACCTGGCTCTGCAGAGCATCATGGCTGACCACGCGGCCGTTGCGCTTCAGCAGCACCTCCAGCACGTCGACTTCGCGCGCCGGCAGAGAGAGGATGCGGCCATCGACTTCGGCCTGGCGGCCGTCGGTCTTGAGCGACACGTTGCCGAGCGCCAGCGTCGGGCCGCCGGGGCCGGGCGAGCGGCGCAGCAGCGCCTGCAGGCGGGCGATCAGCTCCTCGGTGGCGAACGGCTTGGGCAGATAGTCGCTGGCGCCCTTGTTGAGTCCGCTGACGCGATCGTCGAGCCCGCTGCGCGCCGACAGGATCAGCACCGGGGTCTGGTCGCGACGGCGGCGCATCTGGTCGAGCAGGGTCAAGCCGTCGGCGTCGGGCAGGCCGAGATCGAGCACGACGGCGGCATAGCTCACGGTGCGCAATGAGGCTTCGGCATCGGCGACTGTCCGTGCCGAATCGGCATCGATCCCGGCCCGGCCCAGCGCCTTGACCAGCAGGGCCACCAGTTCCTCATTATCCTCGACAACCAGTACCCGCATCGGACGTCGCCTCAAAAGACGCGCCGGATACTAGGTCCCGGCCGCGCGTGCGTCGAGATTGCGTTCAGGAACGCGTAATCACGGGAACCGTCAGCCCGCCGTAAGCCCGCGGCCCGAATGTCGCCATGGGCATGAGCGCGCGGCTATAGTGGGTCGTTCCATCGTCGAGGCGCTCATGACAAAGCAACTCCGCATCCCGGCCGTCTACATGCGCGGCGGCACCAGCAAGGGAGTCTTCTTCCTCGCAGAAGACCTGCCGTCGGACCCGCGAGAGCGCGATTGCATCCTGATGCGGGTGATCGGCAGTCCCGACCCCTACGGCAAGCACACCGACGGCATGGGCGGCGCCACCTCAAGCACCAGCAAGGTCGTGATCCTGTCCCGGTCCAAGCGCGCCGGCTGCGACGTCGACTACCTGTTCGGCCAGGTGGCGATCGACAAGCCGCTGGTCGACTGGTCGGGCAACTGTGGCAACTTGAGCGCCGCCGTCGGCCCGTTCGCCATCAGCATGGGCCTCGTGGATGCGCCCAAGGACGGCACGGCCACGGTCAACATCTGGCAGGCCAACGTCAGGAAGAAGATCGTCAATCACGTGCAGATGAGCGGGGGCGAGGTGCAGGAGCTGGGCGACTTCGAGCTCGATGGCGTCGCCTTCCCGGCGGCCGAGGTGCAGCTGGAGTTCCTCGATCCGGCCGACGATGAGGGCGGTGAAGGCGGTGCCACGTTTCCCACCGGCAACCACATCGACATGCTCGACGTGCCCGGCGTCGGCAAGATCGAGGCGACCCTGATCAATGCCGGCAATCCAACGGTGTTCGTCGATGCTGCGAGATTGGGGCTCAGGGGCACCGAGCTGCAGAGCGACGTCAACGGCGACAAGGCTCTGCTGGCGCGCGTCGAGCAGGCGCGGGCGCTAGCCGCCGTTGCAATGGGCGTTGCCGCGACGCCGGAGGAAGCGACCACCAAGCGCCAGCACACGCCGAAACTCTCCTTCGTCGCGAAACCGGCGGGCTATACGGCGTCCGACGGCCGCAGGGTCGAGGCGGGTTCGATCGATCTTCTTGCCCGCATCTTTTCGATGGGCGTGCTGCATCACGCCATGACCGGCACGGGTGCCGTCGCCATCGCGGCGGCGGCAGCCATTCCAGGGACCGTCGTCCATCGCCTGGCGCCGGTTGGGCCCGACGGGCGCGTGCGCTTTGGCCATCCCTCAGGCACGCTGAAGGTCGGTGCCGAGGTGGCGCGAAACGGCAATCACTGGTCGGTGAAGAAGGTGATGATGAGCCGTTCCGCGCGGCGGCTCATGGAAGGCTGGGTGCGCGTTCCGCCGGCCTGACCTGTGATACGACCTTGAGCATGTTCGACGGCAACCGGGTCACCGCCCACACGCGCTCGCGCTATCCCATCTTCCAGTCGCCGATGACCTGGATCGCCCGCGCGCCGCTCGTGTCGGCGGTGTCGGCGGCGGGCGGCATGGGCCTGCTGGAGAACTCGATCCGCGACCTCTCGGTCACCCAGCGCGAGTTCTCGGCGATCCGCGCCGCCACCAACCAGCCGTTCGGCGTGAACCTGCCGGTTCGCTACCTGCAGATGGATCCCAAGGAGGAGGGCGCCATCATCGACTGGCTGCTGGGGCAAGGCATCCATTTCGTCACCACGTCGGCCGGCGATCCGACGCGCTACACCAGGATGCTGAAGGATGCGGGCGTCATCGTCTATCACGCCACGGCCACACTGCGCGGCGCCATCAAGGCGGTCGATGCCGGCGTCGACGGGCTGATCGTCGAAGGCGCCGAAAGCGCGGGCCTGCGCAATCCCGAGGAGGTGCACACCTTTGCTCTGCTGCAGGCGGTGCGCGAGAAGGTCGATGTGCCGATCGTGGCGGCGGGCGGCATCGTCGATGGACGCGGCATGGCGGCAGCCTTTGCGCTCGGCGCCGAGGGCGTCACCATGGGCACGCGCTTCGTCGCCTCGTTCGAGAGCCCGGTGCACCTGAACTACAAGCAGGCGATCGTCGCCGCCCCCATCACCGGCACGGCGCTGGTCGACAATCCGCCGCGGGCGCGCTCGCGTGGCCTTCGCACCGCCTATGCCGTCGAGGTCGCCGAGGGCAAGCGCGAACGCCTGCCGCGCAACGCCACGCTCGACATGCTCTATGTCCAGGGCGATGTCGACAACACCCATGGCGCCGCCGGCGAAAGCGCGGGCCTGATCCACGAGATCAAGTCGGTGCGCCAGATCATCGACGACACCATCGAAAGCTTCTGGCGCGAGATCGATCGCCTGGCGTCGCTTCGGCCTCGGACTCCTCTCCCCCGCTAGGGGGAGAGGCTGGGTGAGGGGGGTACACCCGTCGATTCCCCCTCACCTGACCGCTCCCCCTAGCGGGGGGAGAGGAACATGAGCGTGCAAGCCGACGATCAGGGCTTCGCCCCGGTGAGTTCCAGGCTCAACGCCCGCAATTTCTTCCGCGCCTCGGCATCGTACGCCTGCGGATTGGCCCGGGCCTCGTTCATGACGTTGAAGTAGAGCCCGCTTTTGCCCTCGATCTTCGGTGAGACGGCGAGCTGCAGGATCGCCTCGGCGCCGGTTTCGACCTTGCTCATGGGCGTCACGCCGGCGCGGCGCACCATGGTGGTGTTCATGTAGGTCGAGGGATGCAGGGCATTGACGATGATGCCCGAGCCCTTGAGCTCGTCCGCGAGATCGATGGTGAACAGGATCTGCGCCAGCTTGCTCTGGCAGTAGGCGGCGATGCCGCTGTACTTCCGCGTCAGCATGACGTCGGTGAAGTCGAGGGCCTGCTGGCCCGCCGACGACACGTTGACGATGCGCGCCGGCGCCGACGCCTTCAGGAGCGGGAGCAGCTCATAGGTCAGCAGGAAGCCCGCCAGATAGTTCACCGCAAACACCAGCTCATGGCCGTCGGCGCTGGTCTGGCGGCCTTTGCCCGCCGTGCCGATGCCGGCATTGTTGATCAGCAGCTCCAGCCGGTCGGTCGCCTTCCGGACGTCGCCAGCCAGCCGCCGCACCTCGGCCAGTGAGGCGAGGTCGGCCGGCAGGAATGTGGCGCTGCCCCCCGCTTGCTCGATCTCCTTGACCACAGCCTTGCCGCGCGCCCGGTCGCGGCCGTGCACCAGCACGCGCCAGCCGTCCTTGCCCAGCGCCTGCGCCACGACGCGCCCGACGCCGTCGGTGGCGCCCGTCACCAAAGCCGTCTTTGCCATGCTGCTACCTCTCGTGTGGGCCATAGTCTAACGTCGTCGCCACCATGCCGAACAGACTCCACATCCGCGGTGCCCAGGTCGTCACCATGGACGACACGCTGGGCGATTTCACTGTCGCCGACATCCTGGTCGAGGAGGGAGCTATCCTGGCCGTCGGCCGTTCGCTCGACGGAACAGGTGCCGAGGTGATCGACGCCAGCGGCATGATCGCGCTGCCGGGCATTATCGATGCCCACACCTGCCTGTGGCAGACAGTGCTGCGCGGTTACGTGCCCGACCTGTGGCCGGGCGGCTATTACTCGAAATTCCTGCCGCTGCGCAGCCGCTTCACGCCCGACGACAACTTCAACGCGGCTTGGGTCGGCGGCTACGAGATGCTTTCCTACGGCACCACCACGGTCGTCGATTACTGCCACGATATCCGCAGCCCGGCCTTCGCGCCGGCATCGATCGCGGCGCTGAAGGAGACAGGCATCCGCCATCTCTTCACCTATTCCTTCATGCCAGTGGCACCCGACGAGTTTGCGGGGCCGCAGGACCGCCTCGCCGATGGCCGGCGGGTCTACGATCAGTTCCACGATCCCAAGGGTCTGACGACAGTCGCCTTCGGCGTCGACTCGATCGGCGCCGCCGGACTGGAGGAGCAGCTCGCCTTCGCGCGCGCGCTCAAGGCGCCGAGTTGCATCCACGTCAACGAGACCGGCACCATCGACAAGCTCGCCGCCGCGGACCTGCTGGGCCCCGACCTGCTGGTGATCCACGGCAACCTGATCAGCAACGGCGAGCTCGAGCGCATGGCGCGGGCGCACATGCCGATCTGCTTCACGCCGACCGCCGACACCCAGGGCACGCCGGCCGACGTCGTGCGTCGCGCTGTCGAACGTGGCGTGCCGGTCGTGTTCGGTTGCGACATCCCCTGCACCGTGGCGTCCGACACACTCGGCCAGCTGCGCGTGATATTCAACGTACAGGGCTTCCTCGACGGCGCCATGGAGCGCAGCTTCTCGTCGGTGCTGGGCCGCCGCCCGGCGGTGCGTCCCGGACTGCCGCTGCTGACGCCGCGCCGCCTGATCGAGACTGCGACCATCACGGCCGCGCGCGTGCTCGGCCTTGACGACCGTATCGGCTCGCTGACACCTGGCAAGCGTGCCGACATCGTGCTGGTCCGCAAGGGGCCCTTTGGCGATTCGGTGGTCGACGATGCCTGCGCCCATGTCCTGTTGCAGACCAGCCCGCGCGAGATCGACACGGTGCTGGTCGATGGCGAGGTCCGCATGAAGGCGGGGCGCCTGGTCGGCTTCGATGCGGGCCGCGCGGCGAAGATGGTGGCCGATTCGCGCCGGCGCATCCTGGGCTGATGCCGACGCTCTATCTCCTCTGCGGCAAGATCGGCGCCGGAAAGTCGACCTTGGCCAAACAGCTCGCGGCGCGGCCTGCGACGCTGCTGATCAGCGAGGATCATTGGACCTCGACCCTGTTTGCCGGCGACCTGAAGACGATCGAGGACTACGGCCGGCTGTCGGCCCGCCTGCGCGCCGCCATGGCGCCACATATCGTCGACATTCTGCGGCAGGGCCTCTCGGTCGTTCTCGACTTCCCGGCGAACACGGTGCGCCAACGCGCCTGGATGCGGCAGCTCATCGCGGAGGCCAAGGTACCGCACGAGCTGCATCACCTCGACGTTCCGGACGCGATCTGCAAGCAGCGGCTGCGCCAGCGCAACGTCAGCGGCACCCATCAATTTCAGGTGAGCGATGAGGAGTTCGAGCAGTTCACGAGGTACTTCGTCCCACCGGGTCCAGACGAGGGATTTAACGTCATCGTTCACCGGACGTGATGCGAACCTGCCGTACGGACGCCCTATTTCGTGCTATACTGCAGCTCCCCCTGAGAGAAAGAACAACAAATGACTCTCTTCGAGGAACTGAACAGGGTGGCGACACGGATCGCACCCTACGAAGCACGGCGCATCTGCCCTGCCTGTGGTATCGGCCATCTGGAAGTGATCGAGGAAACGCCCGATCCCTACTACGGCGCACTGGGCGTCAGTCGCCAGACCCTGCGCTGCGACGAGCCGGCGTGCGGCAGGGTCGCCAAGGACTGACGTCGAAGCGACCAGCGAGGCTTCGGGTGGCGGGGATTCTCTTTTGCGACCCGGCACCGGCTCTGGCTTAATGACCGAACCGAGTGAGGGAACGGTCACATGGCCCTTGAGATCACTGAACTTCATCCCGTCTTCGCCGGCGAAGTGTCGGGAGTCGATCTGACGAAGCCGATCAGGGCTGAGGAAGCCGCAGCGATCGAAGCGGGGATGGACCGCTTTGGAGTGCTCGTGTTCCGCGGCCAGGACATTTCGGACGAACAGCAGATCGCCTTCACGCGGAACTTCGGCGAACTCGAGAACTACAAGACGTCCGGCACCGTGCGAAAGCGCGAGGACAACCGGCTCGGTCCCGGCATGGCCGATCTCTCGAACCTGACCAAGGACGGGAAGATCATATCGGCCGACGATCGCGTGTGGTTCTTCAAGCTGGGCGATCGGCTTTGGCATTCGGACAGTTCGTTTCGACCGGTCCCGGCCAAGTACTCGCTGCTGTCAGGTCGCACGGTTCCTGGCTGGGGCGGCAACACCGAATTCGCCGACATGCGGGCGGCTTACGACGCTCTGGATGATCGCACCAAGGCAGAGGTGGCGGGGTTGGTTTGCGAACACTCGCTGCTCTATTCGCGCCAATCCGTCGGCTTTGCCGATTTCACGCCGGAGGAAATCAACAATTTCCAACCTGTCCGGCATCCTCTGGTGCGGGTGCAAAAAGCGACGGGCCGGAAATCGTTGTTCCTGTCGGCGCATGCCGGCGTCATCGTCGGATGGTCGGTGCCGGAATCGCGAGCCTTCTTGCGCGATCTGACCGAGCACGCGACCAGGCCCGAGTTCGTCTATTCCCATTCCTGGCGGCAGCACGATCTGGTGGTGTGGGACAACCGCACCACGATGCATCGCGCGCGCCGCTTCGACCGCAATGAAGTGCGCGACATGCGCCGCACGACCCTGGGCGGCGAGGTGCCGATCGTCGCTATGACTGCGGGCGGCTAACTGCTCTCAATCGATCGGTGGGCGCTTGGCGGCCCATGGCCGCACGGCCTCGAAGGCGGCCGACATCTGCAGCACGCCGAGATCGTCGAAACGCCGGCCGACGATCTGCAGCCCGACCGGCAGGCCGTCCTTGGTGAAGCCGCAGGGCACCGATGCCGCCGGGTTCTGCGACAGGTTGAAGGGGTAGGAGAACTCCGCCCAGCTCAGCCAATCCCACGGATGCTGTGGCCAGTGTGAGGGTTGCAGCTGCGTCGCTGGAAAGGCTGCGACCGACACCGCCGGCGTCAGCAGGAAATCCCAGTCGTCGAAGAAGTGGTTGATCTCCGCGCAGTAGGCGTACTTAACCAGGCGTGTCTTCTGGTAGTCGGCCATGGTGATGTGCTTGCCCGCCTCGATGCAGGCGACGAAGCCCGGGTCCATGCGGTCGCGGAATTCGGGCAGGCGATCAATATGACGCTGGAAGTGCGCCGGCCAGAAGAAACGGGCGAGCTCGGGTCCCTTCGGTCCCCACGGCGTCTTCACCGGGTCGACGCGCCAACCCAGATCGCTTTCGAACGCCTGGACCGCTTTGGCGACCAGCTCGGCCACCTCCGGATCGACCCGCGCATGGCCGAGGTCGGGGCTGTAGGCAATGCGCGGCGCGCGCGGGCGCTCGTCGAGGTGGCGCGGATAGTCCGCCGGCGGCCCCTCGAGACTGGTGTGATCGTCGGCGTGCGGGCCGGCCATGGTCCGGAGCATCAGCGCCGCATCGGCGACCGTGCGCGTCAGCGGCCCGAGATGCACCGTCTGGTCGCTTGCCGCGACCGGCGTCTGCGGCACGCGACCGTAGGTCGGCTTCAGCCCGAAGACGCCGCTGAAATGCGCCGGCATGCGGATCGATCCCGCGCCGTCGCTGCCCTGGTGCAACGGTCCGTAGCCCGCGGCGGCGCCGACGCCGGCGCCGGCAGATGAGGCGCCGGCATTCATGCCGTGCTTCCAGGGATTGTGAGTGACCCCGGTGAGCGGGCTGTTGCTGACGCCCATCCAGCCGAACTCAGGCGTCGTGGTCTTGCCGAGGATGATGGCGCCGGCGCCGCGCAGTCGAGCCACCATGGCGCTGTCGGCCTGGGCCTTCTCGCCCTTGCGCAGATACGTCCCGTACTCGGTCTGCATGCCGCGCACGGCTTCGTGGTCCTTGATCGTCACCGGCACGCCGTGCAGCGGTCCCAACGGTGCGCCTTTCGCCAGCGCCTGGTCGGCCGCGCAGGCGCCCGCCATCGCTTCCTCCGTCGCCAGGTAGGCGAAGGCGTTGAGCTTGGGCTCGAGTCGCCGGACGCGGTTCAGAACGGCTGTCGTGATTTCGACCGCCGACAGTTGCTTGGTGCGGACGGCGTGGGCCAGCTCGGTCGCCGGCGTGAAGCAGAGATCGGTTTCGTTCATCAGGCGACCTTATCGCCTCGATGGCGCCCGACACGACTTGAAATATGCCGGTTCCGGCGTGCAGATTAACGCACTGGTTCAGCTTAAGGCGTCGCGTAAGCGTCCCGCGTAGGGGAGTCCGCTCGAATCGGGAGGAAACGAACATGAAATACAGCGCAATGCTGGCGGCCGTCGGTGTTCTGGGCGCCGGGGCGGCCTTCGCCGAGGAGCCGATCAAGATCGGCGTCCTCTATCCCCTGACCGGCGGCGGCGCGGTCTACGGCGTGCCGGCGATGGCCGGCCACCAGCTCGCCGTCGAGGAGCTGAACGCCAAGGGCGGCATCCTCGGCCGCAAGATCGAATCGGTCGAACGCGACGACAAGATGAACCCGTCGGCCGCCTCCTCGACGATGAAGGAGCTCATAACCAAGGACAAGGTCGACATCGTCCTCGGCGGGCTCTCCTCGGCGGTCGGGCTCTCGATGTCGGAAGTGAGCAAGCAGGAGAAGGTCGTGTACATCTCGACCATCCCCAAGACCATCCAGATGACGACCGACAAGCTGCACAAGTACGTCTTCCGCACGGCCGCCAACACCGACCAGGAAGGCGACGCGATGGCGCTGCTGGCCGGCCGGAACAAGCTCGCCAAGATCTGCCATCTCGAGCTCGACTATGCCTATGGCAACGACCTCGAGGCCGGCATCCTGAAGGCCCTGCCCAAGTATGCGCCGGACGCCAAGATCGTGCTGACCTTGAAGCCCAAGCTCGGCGCCACCGACTTCAACCCGTTCATCCCGCAGGTCATGTCGGCGGGCTGCGACGGCGTGCTGTCGGGCCTGTGGGGGCCGCACTTCGTATCGTGGGTCAAGCAGGCGGCGCCGCTCGGCTTCTTCAACAAGGTCAAGTGGATCTCCGGCGGCGAGATCGGCAGCCACGAGATCGCGGGCGAGCTGAAGGGCGACTATCCCGACAACGTCATCTCCAACACCTACGAGCTCTGGTATCACGCCAACGACCCCTCCCATAAGGAGTTCCAGGCCAGGCTCGCCAAGAAGCTCAACACCCAGGAGACGCCGCAATGGGCGGCGCTGGGCTATATCGGCGTGATGTACACGGCGGCGGCGATGGAGAAGGCGAAGTCGACCAAGGCCGACGACGTCGCGGCGGCGCTCGAGGGGCTTACGATCGGCACTCCGGTCGGCAAGCTCACCATCGACGCCAAGAGCCATCAGGCGAACATCGGCCAGTTCTGGGGGCCGATGGTCAAGAAGCCCGACCGCGCCTACCGCATGATGGACCCGGCGGAATACATCCAGCCGAAGTGACGATTTCGCCGTAGGCGAAATCGTCATCCCGAGCGAAGCCGAGGGATCTCCTTTGATCGGTAAGCCGACAAGAAAGGTCCCTCGACTGCGCGGCCCTGCGGGCCGCTCCGCTCGGGATGACGGAAGGGGAGAACTGCCGCAATGACCCTCACCATGTTCACGCTGAACGCGTTCTACGGCCTCGCGCTGGCGATGAACATGTTCATCATCGCCTCGGGCCTGAACCTGATCTTCGGCGTGCTGCGGGTGATCAACTTCGCGCACGGCATGTTCTACATGTTCGGCGCCTACATCGTGTTCACCGTGACCAAAAGCTGGGGCGCGCCGTTCTTCGTCGGCGTGCTGGCCTCGGCGTTGGCGCTCGGTGTCATCGCCCTGGTGATCGAGCGCCTGCTGCTGAAGCATCTCTACGGCCGCGAGCACCTGATGCAGCTGCTGTTCACCTTCGCGATCGTGCTGCTGATGAGCGATGCGGCGAAGATGATCTGGGGCACCGACCAGTATTCGGTCGGCTATCCGCCGGGCCTGGGCGGCGCGGTGAGCCTGGGCTTCGTCGTCCTGCCGCAGTACCAGCTCTTCCTTTGCATCGTCGGCCCGCTGATCGCCGTCGCCCTGTGGTTCGTGGTCGACCGCACACGCTGGGGCCGCGTCGTGCGCGCCGCCACGCAGGATCGCGAGATGCTGGCGGCGTTGGGCGTCAACGTGCCGATGGTCTATGCCGCGGTCTTCACCGCGGGCTCAGCGCTGGCCGGCATCGGTGGCGCCCTTGCGGCGCCGCGCGTAGCCCTGGTGCCGGGCATGGACGCCACCATCATCAACGAGTGCTTCATCATCGTCATCATCGGCGGGTTGGGGAATCTCTGGGGCAGCTTCCTGGGGGCGCTTGCCTTCGGCTTCGTCGTGCAGTTCGGCACGGTATGGGCGCCCAACTGGCAGGACGTGCTGCCCTATGTGCTGATGCTGGTGGTCCTGATCATCCGGCCCTGGGGCCTGCTCGGCCGTCCCGAGGTCGGCTGAGATGCCGCAGAGCCGCTACCTGATCGCCTCGGCAATCGTCATCCTGCTGCTGGCGCTGCTGCCGCTGAGCGGCAGCCGCTATGCCATCGACCTCACCACCGAGGTGCTGATCTACGCCCTGTTCGCCCTCAGCCTCAATGTGCTGATCGGCTTCACCGGCAACATCTCGTTCGGCCATGCCGCCTACTTCGCGATCGGCGGCTATGGCTGCGCCATCCTGCTCACGACCTACAATTGGCCGCTGGCGGCGAGCCTGCCGGCGGCCGTGGTTCTGGCGGGACTGGTGGCGGCAGTGGTGGGCTATTTCTGCGTGCGCCTGACGCAGATCTATTTCGCCATGCTGACGCTCGCCTTCGCCATGCTGGTCTGGGGTGTGGCCTTCAAGTGGAAGGAAGTGACCGGCGGCGACGACGGCTTCACCGGCATCAAGATGCCGGAACTGCTCACCAGTCCCGTCGCCTACTTCTACTTCACGTTGGCGATGGTGACGGTCGGCGTGGCGGCCCTCTGGGTGATCTGCCATTCGGCGTTCGGCCTGACGCTGGTCGCGGTCCGCGAGAACAGCGTTCGCGCGGGCTTCATCGGCATCGACACGCGGCGCATGCGCTGGGCCGCCTTCACCGTGGCCGGCGCCTTCGGCGGCCTCGCGGGCGCGCTGTTCGGCATGTACCACCGCGGCATGTACATCGAGAACGCCTTCTGGACCGAATCGGCCAACGTCCTGATCATGGTGCTGCTGGGTGGCATCTACTCGTTCATCGGCCCGATCATCGGCGCCGCCGTCCTGCACCTGCTGCAGACCTTCACCAACCAGTACACGCCCTACTGGCCGACGGTGCTGGGGCTGATCCTGCTGGTGATCGTGATGGTGCTGCCGGACGGGCTGATCGGTCTTGTGTCGCGCGTGCGGGCGCGCTGGGGCAGGGCATGACCAGCATGCTCAGCATCCAGGGCCTGTGGAAGTCGTTCGAAGGCTTCGTGGCCACGCGCGACGTGTCCTTTGAGCTCGCGGCCGGCGAGACCCATGCCGTCATCGGTCCCAACGGCGCCGGCAAGACGACATTCTTCAACCTCATCACCGGCCATCTGCGCCCGACCAAGGGCAGCGTTGCGTTCGAGGGCCGCGACTTGGTTGGGCTACCGCCGCAGAAGATCGTGCGGCTGGGCATCGCGCGTTCCTTCCAGCGCATCAACATCTATCCGCGCCTCAGCGTGTTCGAGAACGTGCAGGTGGCGCTGATCGCGCATGAAGGCCAGCAGTGGAATTTGTTCCGGCCGGGCCGCTCGCTGTACCGTGAAGGAACAGCGGAGCTCCTGGATCTGGTTGGCCTGACGCGCGAGGCCGAGGAGACCGCGGGCGAGTTGAGCTACGGCAAGCAGAAGCAGCTCGAGCTTGCCATCGCGCTCGCCGCCAAGCCGCGGCTGCTGCTGCTCGACGAGCCGACGGCCGGCATGTCGCCGCAGGAGACGGCCGAGACCATCGCCTCGGTGCGCGACATCGTGAAGGCGCGCGGGCTCACGCTGCTCTTCACCGAACACGACATGTCCGTAGTGTTCGGCATCGCTGAGCGCATCTCGGTGCTGCATCACGGCGAGATCATCGCCTCGGGCGCGCCCGATGCGGTGCGCAACGACCCGGAGGTCAAGCGTGTCTACCTCGGGGATGGCAGTCATGGCTGATAGAGGGGCTGATCTGGCCGTCGAAGGCATCCACACCGCGTACGGGCTGAGCCAGGTCCTGTTCGGCGTCTCTCTGGATGTCCGCGCCGGCGAATGTATTGCCCTGATCGGGCGCAACGGCGTGGGCAAGACGACGACCATGCGCTCGATCATCGGGCTCACCCCGCCGCGCAGCGGCCGCATCGTGTGGAAGGACCGCGACATCGCACACTTGGGACCCCACCGCATCTGCCGGCTGGGCATCGGCTTCGTGCCCGAGGACCGGCGCATCTTCCCCGAGCTCACGGTGTGGGAGAACCTCGACATCGCGCGCCGCACTGGCGCCGACGGCCGCACCACCTGGCGCGAGGAGCAGGTGTTCGCGCTCTTCCCCGACCTGGCCGAGATCCGCGACCGCCGCGGCGGCGTGCTGTCGGGCGGCCAGCAGCAGATGCTGACCATCGCCCGCACGCTGATGGGCAACCCCGAGCTCCTGCTGCTCGACGAGCCGTCGGAGGGCCTGGCGCCGCTGATCGTCGAGCAGCTGCGCCAGCGCGTCGCCGAGCTCAAGGCCACCGGCCTGTCGATCGTGCTGGCCGAGCAGAACCTGCAGTTCGTGATGTCGCTCGCCGACCGCGTCTACATCCTGGAGAAGGGCGAGGTCCGCTTCACCGGCACACCCGCCGACCTGCAGGCCGACAAGAGCATCGTGCAGCAGTTCTTGACGGTCTAGTTCCCGTCGAGACGACGACCTAGACTAGGATACCTTCCCGTCCGTCCGATCGAGCTCCGCCGCTTGCCGGCTCCGTCCCGTCGGCGGGCCATTGCCGCCGCCGCCCGCGGTTTCGATGACGACACGGTCGCCGGGTCGCAAGGTCGTCATCAGCTTGGAGGGGATGATCTCCTCCTTGCCATCATGCCGCCGGATGACCGCATTCGCCTTGGCGCCGTCGGCGCCGCCACGCGCGCCCTTGGGCGGAAAGAAATGCCGCTCGCCGCGATAGGTGAACGAGATCTCGCCATCGAGCACCTCGTATTCCTTGACCAGGCCCAACCCGCCGCGCTGCGTACCGGCGCCGCCGGAATCCCGGCGCAGCTCCAGCCGGTGCACGCGGATGGGCGCGTCCATCTCCATCGCCTCCACGGGCAGGTTCATGCAGTTGGTGGCGTCGGTCTCGATGACGTCGACCCCGTCGCAGTGCGGTCCCGCGCCGCTGCCGCCGGCTATCAGCTCGCCGACGACGTAGGGCCGTCCGTCGTGGCGGCCGCCGAAGGCCAGGACCACCAGCTCGCCCGCATTGTCGGCCGGCACGCGCTCGGGCAGCACTTCCTTCAGCGCCCCCAGAATGCAGCCGGTGATGCGCTTGATGGTCGCCGTCCGCGAGTTCACCGGCGCGGGCTCGAGCGGATTGACGATGCTGCCCTTGGGCAGTTCGAGGGTGATGGGCCGGAAGCAGCCCGCGTTGGTGGGAATGGTCGGGTCGGTGATCGCCCGCACGGCGTAGCACGCCGCTGCCAGTGAGCCCGACGGCACGCAGTTGAACGGCCCGCGCACCTGCGGCGAGGAGCCGGTGAAGTCGCAATGGAAGGCACCATCGTTCACCGTGACGGCGACCTCGAAGCGGATGTGCTTGTCGAGCTCGATGCCGTCATTGTCGTTGAAATCGACATAGCGGTAGGTGCCGGCGGGAATGCTCTTGAGCGCGGCGCGCGTCAGCGTCTCGGAGCGGTCGAGAAGCTCGTCGAAGATCGCGAGCGCATGGTTGTCGCCCAGCTCGGCGGCAAGGGCCGCTATGCGCCGCGCGCCGACGTTGCAGGCGGCCAGCTGGGCGTTGAGATCGCCCATGACCGCATCGGGAATCCGCACGTTCTGCCGGATGATGGCGACCAGCGTCTCGTTGTATTTGCCGGCGTCGCGGAACTTGAGCGGCGGCAGGCGCAGGCCTTCCTGGAACACTTCGGTCGCCGTGGTCGGGATGGAGCCCGGCGACATGCCGCCGACGTCCTGGTGATGGGTCATGGTCGCCGAGATCGCGATCGGCCGGTCGTTGAAGAAGATCGGTTGAACGACGGCGATGTCGGGGAGGTGGGTGCCGCCGAGGTACGGGTCGTTCATGCAATAGACGTCGCCCGGCTTCATCGTGTCGGGCGGGAAGACTTCCAGGATCTTCTGGACGACGGGAATGAGCGTGGCGAGGTGGATGGGGATCGCCGTCGCCTGGGCGAGCGTCTCGCCGCTGATCGTGAACAGGCTCGACGAGGCGTCGAGGCCTTCCTTGACGATCGGCGAGAACGACGAGCGCAGCAGCGTCTGCTGCATCTCGTTGGCGATGCTTTCGAGCTTGTTGCGCACGACCTCGACGGTGATCGGGTCGAGTCCGCTTCTGGCCGCCACGTCGCTCATTCCTGTACTCCGTCCTGCGTGAGGATCAGATTTCCGGCGGCGTCCACGATACAGGACCAGCCCGGCTCCACCAGCGTCGTCGTGTCCGTCTGCCGCACGATGGCCGGGCCCTTGAAGGCGAAGCCCTCGGCCAGCGCGTCGCGATCATAGACGACGGCGCTGACGAAGGCTGCCTCGCCGGCGACCAGGATGTCCCGCCGCCCGATCTCCGCCGGTCCGCCCGACGGCGCAATCCTCATCTCGTCGAGCACGTCGCTGCCACCCGCGCGGTGCACCGTCCGCACCCCGACGACCCTGGCCGGGCTCTCGACGCTGTGGCCGTAGACCCGGTCGTGGGCCTCGAGGAACTCGCGATAGAGACGTGCCGCCGGATCCGGATCGTCCGGGTGCAGCGGGATCTCGAGGTGATACGATTGGCCGATGTAGCAGACGTCGGCGAAGTAGCCGATCGCCACCTCGTCTGATGCCACTTTCTCCGCGGCCATCAGCGTCGTCGCCTGCCGGTCGATCTCCCGGAGCTTCTCGCGCAGGGCGCTGAGATCGAGGTCCTTGAGCGGCGTCGCGAACTCGGCCGTGACCTCGTGCTCGATCGGCGCAGCCAGCAGGCCCGCGGCCGACAGCACGCCGGGCAGGCGCGGCACGACGATGCGGCGGATGCCAAGCTCGCGCGCCAGCGCCGTCGCGTGGATGCCGCCGGCGCCGCCCAGGGGCACCAGCGCATAGCGCCGCGGATCGATGCCCTGGCGCACGGTGACCAGGCGGATGCCTTCGGCCATCTGCGCATTCAGCACTCGATGGATGCCGAGGGCCGCCTGCGCCGTCGCGAGACCGAGCGGCTTCGCCACCTTGGCGTCGATCGCCGCCACCGCTCTTGCGGGCTCGAGCTTCAATCGACCGCCGGCGAAAAAGTCCGGATCGAGGTAGCCCAGCACGACCGAGGCGTCCGTCACCGTCGCTTCCGCGCCGCCGTTGCCGTAGCAGGCGGGGCCGGGCTCCGATCCCGCCGACTGCGGGCCGACGCGCAAGCCGCCGGAGGCGTCGAGATGGGCAATGCTGCCGCCGCCCGAGCCGATGGTCGTGACATCGACCATGGCCACGCGTACGGCATAGCCGCCGATCACGCCTTCGGACCGCAGCATGGGCTTGCGCCGGCTGACCAGGGCGATGTCGGCCGACGTGCCGCCGACATCGATGGTGATCAGGTCGTGGCTCGATGCCGAGGCGCCGGCGATCTGGCCGCCGATCACGCCGGCCGCCGGGCCCGACAGGAACAGGCGCACCGGTCGCTGGCGCGCCACTTCGGCGATGGCAAGCCCGCCGCGCGACTGCATCACCTGGAGGGGCGCATCGACGCCCGCCCGGGCCAGGCCCTGCGCGAGATGCGCCAGGTAGGTGTCGACGCGCGGCTTCAGGTAGGCGTCGAAGGCGGTGATGACCGTGCGCTCGTACTCGCGAAACGCCGGATCCACTTCGTGCGACAGCGACAGCGCGAGTCCCGGATGGTGCCGGCGGATCAGCACGGCGGCGCGTTGCTCGTGCACCGGGTTGCGGAACGCGAACAGGAAGGAGATGGCGATCGCCTCGACGCCCTGCTTCGCCAGCTCGTCGGCGGCGCGCAGTACGGCCTGCTCGTCGAGCGGCAGGATGACCGCGCCGGCAGCGTCGAGGCGTTCGGGGATCTCCTTGCGATAGCGGCGCGGCGCCAGGAACACCGGCGTCTCGGGCTCGAGGATGACGCGATAGACGTCCTTGCGCAGCTGCCGGCCGATCTCCAGCACGTCGCGGAAGCCTGCGGTGGTGAGGAGGCCGATGCGAGCGCCCTTGCGCTCCAGCACTGCGTTGGTGGCGACCGTCGTGCCGTGAGCAAAGCGCTGGACGGCGCCGGCGCCGACACCCTGGCGCCGGCTGAGCTCGGCGATGGAAGCGATGACCGCTTCGCTGGGGTCGCTGCGCGTCGTCGGCACCTTGACGACGTGCAGCCCGCCGCCGATCTCGCGGCAGACGATATCGGTGAAGGTTCCGCCGATATCGACGCCGATCTCGAAGCGGCGCCCGTTCGCTTCCAATGTCATGCCAGTGGCCTATCACGATTGCCGGCGGATGGCAGCTTCACCCTGCATTCCCATCCGCTGCGCAAGCTGCTAACCATGACGCCAAGGCGCAACCGTCTGTCGAGGAGAGTCGCCATGGCCAACCGCTTCGACCTGGTGGTCCGCAACGGCACGGTGTTCGACGGCACGGGTGCCCCGCCACGCGAAACCGATATCGCCGTGCAGGAGGGCCGGATCGTCGGCGTCGGTCCCGTCCAGGGCGCCGGCGACGAGGAGATCGACGCCAAGGGGCTCGTCGTCACGCCGGGCTTCGTCGACATCCACACCCACTATGACGGCCAGGCGACCTGGGACGAGCGCTTCGTTCCCTCGTCGGGGCACGGCGTCACCACGGTGGTGATGGGCAATTGCGGCGTGGGCTTCGCACCCTGCCGGCCGCAGGATCGCGACACCCTGATCAAGGTCATGGAGGGCGTCGAGGATATCCCCGAGCTGGTGATGCGCGAGGGCGTGCCCTGGAACTGGCAGAGCTTCCCGGAATACCTCGATGCGCTCGCTGAGCGCCACTGCGACATCGACTTCGCGACCCAAGTGCCTCACGCGCCGCTGCGCGTATTCGTGATGGGCCGTCGCGGCGTCGACCGCGAGCCCGCGACCACGGCTGACATGGCGGCGATGGCCACGCTGGTCGAGGAGGGGCTTTCAGCAGGCGCGCTCGGCTTCACGACCTCGCGCTCGCTGTTCCACCGCACGCCCGACGGCGCGCTCACGCCCACCATCACGGCGGGCGAGGAGGAGTTGGCCGCGATCGCCCGCGGCATGCGCCGCGCGGGCAGGGGCGTGATCCAGCTGCTCGACGACTTCCAGGATGCGACGCCCGCCGGGTCGACCGAATTTGCCATGCTGCGGCGCCTGGTCGAGATCTCGGGTCGGCCGCTCTCCTTCACGCTGCTCGACATCTCGCTCTATCCCGGCCGCTGGAAGACTCTTCTCGAGGAGGTCGAGCGTGCCAATCGGGATGGATTGCCGATCAAGGGCCAGGTCGCGGCGCGCCCCGTGGCGGTGCTGTACGGGCTCGAGCTTTCGTTCCACCCGTTCTCGACCTGCCCGAGCTACCGCGAGGTCGCCGGCCTCGCGCTGGAGCAAAAGCTGGCGCGGCTGCGTGATCCCGCGATGAAGGCGCGGCTCCTGAAGGAAGACCCGGTCTACAGCAATCCCAACATGCTGGCCTTCATGCGCAACGTCGCCAACATGTTCGTGCTGGGCGACCCGCCGAACTACACGCCGCCCGCAGCCGAGCGGCTCGATGCGCGGGCGGCCGCCCTCGGCGTCACGCCGTTGGAGCTCGCCTACGATCTGCTGGTGGCGGGCGATGGCCGCACCATCCTGTTCCATCCCGGCGCCAACTACACCGACTGCTCGGACGCCAACATGGCGAGCATGCTGAAGCACCCCAACACGGTGATGGCGCTGGGCGACGGCGGCGCGCACTACGGCCTGATCTGCGACGCGAGCTACCCCACCCACGCTTTGACCTACTGGACACGCGACCGTCCCGGCGAGCGCTGGCCGCTCAGCTGGACGGTGCAGCAGCTCACCGACGCGCCGGCGCAGACGGTCGGGCTGGGTGACCGCGGCCGGCTGGCGCCGGGCTACAGAGCCGACATCAACGTGATCGACCTCGACCATCTCCGCGTCGCCGCCCCTCATCCGGTCCACAACCTGCCGGGCGGCGGCCGCCGCCTGGAGCAGAAGGCCGAGGGCTATCACGCCACGATCGTGAATGGCGCCATCACCTACCGCGACGGCACCTTCACCGGCGCCCTGCCGGGCCGGCTGGTCCGCGGGGCGCGCTAGCCGAGTATGTCTCTTGACGACATATGTCTTATTATGCCATAGGCCTTGATGGCCAAAGCGACGCTGATTTTCCGCGAGCGCCGAATCGATGCCAGTGGCGCAATCATGGAGATCAAGGTGTGGCGAGTGCCCAGCTCAGTGCGGCGGTCGACGCACGAATACAAGTACTCGCTGTTCTATGGATGACCCGGTCTGCGCCTTGTCGGGTTCGACAATGAGCAAGGCAAGGGCGACCACATGCATGTAGCAGGTGTCGAAAGACCCTATACGTTCACGAGCCTTGACAGACTCTTGGCAGATTTCTTTGCCGAAAGTTCGAAGGGCAGGAGGTGGTGCGTGAGTAAGTTGAAGATCCATGTGGGCGAAAGCCTGGAAGCCATTGGCGACCGTGTCAAAGACGCAGTGCGTCGTGACAAGAGGGGCGACCGTGTTCGAGAGCATCACATTTCGTTCGATTCCTTTGAGACATTGGCAAAGGTATTGACGACTCGCCGCCTCGAGCTGCTTCGCTATGTTCACCGGCATCCAGCGGCATCCATCCGCGCACTCGCTCAAGCCCTCGATCGCGACTACCGGCGGGTTCATGACGATGTAGAAGCATTGGCCGAGGCGGGCCTTTTGGAGCGTGAGGAAGAAGGAACCGGTGTCAGCGCACCTTTCGATGCGATCGAAACGCGGATCGCCCTCTAGGACAGTCTTGGCGTACCGCGGCCAACGTAGCTGAGTGCGCTCACGCCGTGGTCGATGACGTCAATCGCGAGCGTATCGGTAAGGAAAGCAAAAGCCGGACGCTGAAACGATAATGAAGGGAGGAGCCGATGATGCATTTCCGTATTGCCATTGCGATGGTCCTCGCACTCATCGCAATTCCGGCGTCGGCCGCCGACTACCCGGCGCCAAAGCAGGGCGAATGGATCGCCAAGGACTTCAAGTTCCATACCGGCGAGGTTATGCCGGAGCTGCGGCTAGCCTACACCACGATCGGCGAGCCGACCGGCCAGCCGGTGCTCGTGCTGCACGGCACGACCGGCTCGGCGGCCAGCATGCTCACGCCGGCCTTCGCCGGCGAGCTGTTCGGCGCCGGCCAGCCGCTCGACGCCACGAAGTATTTCATCATCATTCCCGATGCGCTCGGCCACGGCAGGTCGTCCAAGCCCTCCGACGGGCTCAAGGCAAGGTTCCCGCGCTACAACTACGACGACATGGTCGAGGCGCAGTACCGGCTGGTGAAGGAGGGGCTCGGCATCAACCGTCTGCGTCTGGTGATGGGCAACTCGATGGGCGGCATGCATACCTGGGTATGGGGCGTGCGCTATCCCGACTTCATGGATGCGCTGATGCCCATGGCGGCGCAGCCGACGGCGATGGCCAGCCGCAACTGGATGCTGCGCCGCCTGATCATCGATGCCATCCGCACCGATCCGGAGTGGAAGGAAGGCGACTACACGACCCAACCGAAAGCCTTCCGCACCGCCGCCGTGTTCTACGGCATCGCCACCAGCGGCGGCACGATCGCAACCCAGAAGGCGGCGCCGACGCGGGCGGCGGCCGACAAGCTCCTCGACGAGCGCCTTGCCGCGCCGACGACGGCCGACGCCAACGACTATCTCTATCAGTGGGAAGCGTCGGCCGATTACGATCCCTCGCCCAGCCTCGCCGGCATCAAGGCACGGCTGCTGGCGGTCAACGCCGCCGACGACGAGCGCAATCCACCGGAGACCGGCCTGATGGACACCGCGTTGAAGCAGGTGAAGTACGGCCGTCTGTACCTGATCCCGGCCAGCGAGGAGACGCGCGGCCACGGCACGACGGCGATGGCGAAGTTTTATGCCAAACCGCTCGGCGAACTGCTGACGGGCGGCCCCTAAATCCCCACCTGCACACGGCCCCGGCACCACGCTATCCTCCGCCGACCACGCATTGCGGAGGCGAGTAGATGACCACGGCAAGCGAAGGCGCGGAACTGACGCAGGTCGGCCCCGGCACACCGATGGGCAAGGTGATGCGGCACTACTGGCTGCCGGCGCTGCGCTCGTCGGAACTGGAGCGCGACGGGGCGCCGACGCGCTTCATGCTGCTGGGCGAGAAGCTTTTGGCCTTCCGCGACAGCCAGGGCCGCGTCGGGGTGATGGATCATCGCTGCCCGCACCGCTGCGCCTCGCTCTTTCTCGGCCGCAACGAGCAGGGCGGGCTGCGCTGCATCTATCACGGCTGGAAGTTCGACGTTGAGGGCAACTGCCTCGACATGCCGAACGTGACCGAGGACCAGGACTTCAAGCACAAGGTCAAGGCCAAGGCCTATCGCGTCATGGAGCGGGCCGGCCTGGTGTGGGTGCATATGGGCGAGGGCGAGCCGCAGGCGCTGCCGGCTTTCGAGGTGCTGGATCTGCCGCCGGACGAGATCGTCGTCCATATGATGCAGCGCAATTGCAGCTGGCTGCAGGCGCTCGAGGGCGAGATCGATACCGCCCATTTCGGCTTCCTGCATGGCGGTCACGTCGACCCCAAGGACGTGCCCGAGACCGATCCGTTCTACTTCACCATCACCAACCGGGCGCCGCAGTACCACGTGGCCGACGCGCCATGGGGCACGCAGTATGCCGGCTACCGATCCGCCGGGCCCGGCCAGACCTACTGGCGCTTCGCCAACTTCCTGTTCCCCTGCTGGTCGCAGGCGCCCAACGGGGAGTTCATGAGCCACATGCACGCCCGAGCCTGGGTGCCGCTCGACGACGGGCACTGCATGTTCGTGTTCATTTTCTGGAAGCACGCCAAGTCGGCGCAGGCCCTGCCGCAGCCCAAGTTCAAGGACGGCACGCCGATCGGCGGCACCGGCCGCGGCGGCATCAAGATGCTGCCCAATACCACCGACTGGCTGGGTCGCTGGCGCATGGCCATGGACGAGACCAACGACTGGGGCATGGATCGCGAAGCCCAGCGCAGCAACCGGATCTACAGCGGCATCGACGGCATCCATCTGCAGGACCAGGCGATCACCGAGAGCATGGGACCGGTGACCGACTTCGGTTGGGAGCATCTCGCGCCCTCGGACCAGATGATCACCCGCACGCGCCGCCGCCTTCTACGTGCGGCGCGGGCGCTGCAGGAGACCGGCACGCCGCCGCCCGGTGCCGAGGACCCCGGCGTCTATCGCGGCGCCCGCAGCGGCTATTTCATCAGTCCCGACAGCGAAAAGTCGTGGCAGGACGTCTATGCCGCGACGCTCGGAGCTGCGGAGCATCCGCCGACACGACAGGCGGCTGAGTAGACTGCATGTCGCGTTGGCGTGTTGGCGTCGATTCGGGCGGCACCTTCACCGACATCTGTCTGTTCGACGAACAGGAAGGGCGGGTCGAGACCTGGAAGGTCCCGTCGACTCCCGACGATCCCTCGCGCGGCATCGCCCAGGGCGTGGAGGAGGGCATGCGGCGCGTCGCCCCGGAGGCCGAAAGCCCGGCATCGTCCATTGTCTATTTCGGCCACGGCACGACGGTCGCGACCAACGCGCTGATCCAGCATCGCGGCGTGAAGACGGGGCTGGTCACTACCGAAGGCTTCCGCGACCTGCTGGAGATCGGCCGCCAGAAGCGGCCCGATCTCTATGACATCCAGGCCGACAAGCCGCAGACCCTGGTGCCGCGCGACCTCAGGCTCGAGGTGCCCGAGCGGCTGCGTTACACGGGAGAGGTCGACACGCCGCTCGACGAGGCGAGAATGCGCGACGCGGCGCGGGCGCTGAAGGCGGCTGGCGTGGAGGCCATCGCCGTGTCCTTCCTCTACGGCTTCATCCGCCCCGACCACGAGAGGCGCGCCGTGGAGATCCTGCGCGAGGAGATGCCCGAGGCCTTCATCTCGGCTGGCCACGAGATCGCGCCGGAGTTCCGCGAGTACGAGCGGCTCTCGACGGTGGTGCTGAACGCCTATCTCGGGCCGGTGATGCAAGGCTACATCCGTCGCCTCAGCCCGCGGCTGCAATCGCTCGGCATGACGGCGACGCCGCATCTGACGCAGTCCAACGGCGGCGTCATCGGCTTTGCCACGGCGGCCGAGATGCCGGTGCGCACCATCCTCTCGGGCCCGTCGACCGGCGTGGTCGGCGCCCAGGCGATCGGCAAGCTGGCGGGCTTCGAGGACCTCATCACCTTCGACATGGGCGGCACCTCGACCGACGTGGCGCTGCTGCAGGGTGGCCGCTGCCGGCTCGCCGCCGAGGCCACGGTGCACGGCTATCCCATCAAGGCGCCCATGCTCGACATCCACACCGTGGGCGCGGGCGGCGGCTCGATCGCCTACATCGACAGTGGCGGCCTGTTGAAGGTCGGGCCACGCTCGGCCGGCGCCGATCCCGGGCCGGCCTGCTACGACAAAGGCAACGAGGAGCCTGCCGTCACCGACGCCAACGTCGTGTTGCAGACCCTCAACCCCGAGCACTTGCTGGGCGGCCGCATGAAGATTCGCCGCGATCTGGCGGAGCGGGCGATCGCTCGCCTGGCCGGCAAGCTCGGGCTGGGCATCCCGCAGACGGCGCAGGGCATCCTGTCGGTCGTGACCGCCAACATGGCGCGCGCGATCCGCGTCATCTCCGTGCAGCGCGGGCATGATCCGCGCGACTACACGCTGATGGCCTTCGGCGGCGCCGGGCCGTTGCATGCCGCAAGGTTGGCCAAGGAGCTCGACATCAGCCGTGTGCTGGTGCCGGCCAATCCCGGCATCCTCTGCGCCATGGGCCTGCTGCTGACCGACCTGCGCGCCGACTTCGCCCGGACGCGGCTGCTGCCCGCGACCGAGGCCTCGACGGCCGACGTCGCCGAGGGCTTCGCGGCGCTGGCCGAGCGCGCCGGACATTGGTTCGAGCATGAAGGCATTGCCGTTGCCGACCGGCACATGAGCCGCACCGTCGACATGCGCTATCACGGCCAGAACTACGAGCTGAGCGTCGCGGTGCCCGACGCCCCGATCTCCAAGGCAACGCTACAGGCGCTGGCCGCCGGTTTCGCCGAGGTTCACCGCCAGCGCTACGGCTTCGCCGCCGAGGGCGATCCGGTCCAGATCGTAACGCTGCGCGTGGAAGCCACGGGTGCTGTCGCCAAGGCAGACCTCAAGGCGCATCCCGAAGCCAGTCCGGACGCGTCGAGCGCCATCGCGCAACGCCGGCGGGTGTGGCTGACCGAAGCGACCGATTTCGTCGACACGCCGGTCTATGCCCGCGCCGCGCTGCGTCCGGGCAACCGCTTCGCCGGTCCCGCGATCGTCGAACAGATGGATGCGACGACGCTCGTGCCACCGGGCTGGACCGCCCGCGTCGACGCCTATCTCAATCTCATTTTGAAGGTAGCGGTATGACCAGCCCCCACCTCACCCTGAGGAGCGCGCGCAGCGCGCGTCTCGAAGGGTGGGCAACAACGCGACTGCATCCCACCCTTCGAGACGCGGTCCCTCGGACCGCTCCTCAGGGTGAGGTGGTGCTGGACGACGCACCATGACTAAACTCGACCCCATCACCGTCGAGGTGATCGGCGCCGCCATGGCCTCGATCGTCGAGGAGACCGGCGAGACGCTGATCCGCGCCTCGCACTCGACCAACATCAAGGAGCGGCGCGACTGCTCGACGGCGCTGTTCAATGCCGCCGGCGAGACGCTGTGCCAGGCCGAGCACATCCCGATCCATCTCGGCAGCTTCCTGGACCTGATCAAGCACATCATGCGCCGCTACCCGACGCAGGACATCAGGCCCGGCGACGCCTTCATCGGCAACGACGCCTACGAAGGCGGCGGCACCCATCTGCCCGATATCGTCGTCGCCGAGCCGATCTTCGTCGATGGCCGCATGGTCGCCTGGACGGTGAACCTCGCGCACCATGCCGACTTCGTCGATCGCGGCCATGCCCATATCTACCAGGAGGGGCTGCGCATCCCGCCGGTGCGGCTCTATCGCGGCGGCGAGCTGCAGAAGGATGTGCAGGACCTGATCCTGCTGAACTGCCAGGTGCCAAGCGAACGGCTGTCCGACCTGCGCGCGCAGATGGCGGCCAATCGCGTCGGCGTCCAGCGCTTCCAGGCGCTCTCGGCGAAGTACGGCAGCGAAACCGTGCTGCAGGCCGGTGCCGCGCTGATGGACTATGCCGAGCGACGCATGCGTGCGGCGATTGCCGCCATGCCCGACGGCAGCTGGCGCTTCGAGGACGTGTTCGACAACGAGGAGGTGAAGGGCCTGTTGCCGATGTCGGTCGAGGTGACCGTGAAGGGCGAGGAGATGGCGCTTGCCTTCGACGCGCCCGAGCAGATGCGCGCCGGCTTCAACATGACCTACACCGCGCTGCTCGCCACGACCTACTACGTCGTGAAGTCGGTGCTCGATCCCGCCATCCCGCCCAATGCCGGCCTGGCGCGACCGCTTACGATCACGGCGCCCGAGGGCAGCATCCTGAACTGTCTCGCGCCCGCTGCCGTGAACGGCCGCCTGCAGACCTGCCAGCGCGTGTCGGACATGATCCTGGGGGCGCTGGCGCAGGCCGTGCCCGAGCGGGTGATGGCCTGCTCCAACTCGGCCTGTGCGGTGGCCTATTTCATCGGCAAGCGGCCCGATGACGGCTCGACCTGGGTCTACCTCGAGACGATCGGTGGCGGCAGCGGCGCGCGCGCCCACAAGGATGGGCTGGACGGCGTGCACGTCCACACCACCAACACGTCCAATCTGCCGGTCGAGGCGCTGGAGACCGAGTACCCGCTGCTGCTGACGCGCTATGAGCTTGTCGAGGATTCCGGCGGCGTCGGCCAGTACCGTGGCGGCATGGGGCTGCGGCGCGTCTATCAGGCCACGCACGACTGCCGCGTGCGCGTCGACATCACGCGCCAGCGTTCGCGCAGCTGGGGCTTGTTCGGCGGCGGCCCCGGTGGACACGGCGCGGTCGAGGTGGGACCGGGCGTCGTCTTCGAAGGCGATTCAGCGGTGCTGAAAGCGGGCCAGTGGTTCGCCGTGGTGACGCCGGGCGCCGGTGGCTTTGGGCCGCCGCAACAGCGCGATCCGGCCGCTGCGGCTCGCGATCTGGAGGAGGGCGCGATCAGCGTGGCGACGGCGCGCGACATCTACGGGGTTTCCCGCTAAAGTCTGCGCGCTACCAAAAATATCGGCGTGGTTTGTACGCGTGCACAAGCGTTCCTTTCAGGGAGGCAACGTCATGCAAAACAACAAGCTGTCGCGTCGTAGCGTAGTAGCCGGGGGCGTTGCGGCCGCCGGTCTTTTGGGCGCACCGTTCGTGCGCAGCGCCAATGCCGCCGGAACATTGACCATTGGACTGTGGGATCACTGGGTCCCTGGCGCCAACGAAGTGCAGAGCGCGATCATCAAGGAGTGGGCGGACAAGGAGAAGGTCGACGTCAAGGTCGACTACATCACCAGTCAGGGCAACAAGTTGCTGCTGACGCTGCAGGCCGAGGCGCAGGCGGGTTCGGGCCACGACATCATGGAGTTCACCAACTGGGAGTCGGCGCAGATGAACGCCGCGCTCGAGCCGGTGGACGACGTCGTGAAGCGCGTGGTCGCCACCAACGGCCCCATCGATCCTGCGGTAGAATATCTCGGAAAGTTCGAAGGCCGTTGGCTCGGCGTGCCGATGACCCGCGGCACGCTGCTGCTGGGCTGCTGCTCGCGTTTCGACATGATGAAGCAGTATGCCGGCGTCGACGTGCAGGAGCTCTATCCGGCAGGCAAGCCGCCCAATGACAAGACCTGGACGTGGGATGCCTTCCTGGCCGCTGCCGAAAAGTGCCAGAAGGCGGGCTACGGCTTTGGCCTGCCGCTCGGTTCGACCACCGACACCAACCAATGGGTGGGCGCTCTGTTCCTCGCCTATGGCGCCGAGCTGATGGACGCCAAGGGCAACGTCACCGTGAAGTCGGACCCGGTCAAGCAGGTGTTGGAGTACGGCAAGCGGCTCGTGCCGTTCTGCCCGGCCGATGCGACGGCGTGGGATGACGCCTCGAACAACAAGTGGCTGATCTCGGGCAAGGGCGCCTTGATCTTCAATCCGCCCAGCGCCTGGGCTGTCGCCAAGCGCGACGCGCCGCAGGTCGCCGAGAAGTGCTGGACGCACGGCTTCCCCATCGGGCCGGCCGGTCGCTTCAATCCGACCCTGCCACGCTTCTACGGCATCTGGAAGACGGGGAAGAACAAGGCGGCCGCCAAGAATCTGCTCGAGTTCCTGACGCTCCGCCAGAACGCCGAGAAGCAGGTCGCGGCGAGCCAGGGCTACGACATCCCGCCCTACCCGAAGTTCAACGACTTCAAGACCTGGGACGAGGAGGGCCCGCCCAAGGGCTCGATCTCGCACTATCCGATCAAGGGCGGCGACCAGAAGGCGGGTGTCGTGTGCTCCCCGGCGCCGCCGTTGATCGCGGCGCAGATCTGGGCGCAGGCAATCCAGGCCCAGATGATCGTGCGCTACGCCAAGGGCGAGGCGATGGAGAAGACGCTCGACTGGGCGGCACGCGAGCTCGAGGGCTTCAAGCGGACCTGACGCATTGATTTGTCCGCTGTCGTCGCTACCTTGCCGGCATGAAGCGAAGCATCATCCTCGCTCTCCTGCTGGCGGGTTGCGGCGGCAGCGGCATGACCACGTCGACCGGGCCCAACGGTGAGACCATCGTCGGCAACGAGGTCTCCGTTCAGATCACCGGTGCTGCCAACGAGCAGGTGGCGTTCGGGCTGGCCCAGCGCTACTGCCGCAAGACTGATCGCGCCGCGCGTTTCGTCAGCATGGCGGGTTCGACCTCGGCCTACGATTGCGTGAAGGCGCCGGCGTAGTTTCCGTCATCCTCTTGCCGGACCGCGGGTCTCCAGGCCCGCATCAGATTCATGAGCGGGCCTGGAGGCCCGCGGTCCGGCACGAGAAGAAGTGAACCCACCTCACCGGCCACAGACACGGCCGATGATACGGGCCCCGATGTCGATCTCCTTTTCGGTCCAGGCGGCGAAGCCGAGGAACAGTCCGCGCTCCGCTGCCGGGCCGATGTAGTGCGAGGACAGCGGCCGCGCCGTCACGCCGGCTTCGGCAAGGCGTGCGCACAGTCGTCGATCGTCCTGCCGGAGACGGCATCGGGCCACGAGCTGCATTCCACCGGCGGGAGGCTCGACCACGAAGGCGTCGCGCGTTTCCGCCGCCACCGCCTGGACCATGCGGTCGCGCCGCGCACGGTAGAGGCGGGTCATGCGGCGGATATGGGCGGCGTAGGCGCCGTCGTCCATGAACTCCGCCAGGGCGTCCTGCAACGTCTCGGAGACGAGCTGGCCGGTGTGACGCTGAGCGATCTCGAATGTCTCGACCAGGCTCTCGGGCACCACGGTGTAACCGACGCGGATGTCGGCCACCATGGCCTTGGAGAAGGTGCCGACGTAGAAGACGCGGCCGGTGCCGTCGAGGCCTTGCAGGGACGCGACGGGCTGTCCGTCGTAGTGGAACTCGCCGTCGTAATCGTCCTCGATCAGCGCCGCGCCGATTATGCGGGCGAAGCGCAGCAACTCCAGTCGACGGTCGATCGGCATCAACCGGCCCGTCGGGTATTGATGCGAGGGCGTGACGAAGATGAGCCGGGGCCGCTCCTTGCGCTTGGCCAGCACCAGGCCGCTGCGGTCGAGCGGCATGCCGACGACCTCGGCGCCGGCGGCTTCGAGGGCCACGCGGGCGCCGCCATAGCCGGGGCTTTCCAGCCAGGCGATGTCGCCGGCGTCCAGGGTCACCCGGGCGATCAGCTCGATGGCCGCCTGCGCCGACGGCGTGACGATGATCTGGCGCGGTTCCGTCCTGACGCCGCGATGCTCGACGAGATGGCGCGCCAGGGCCTCCTGCAAGGCGAGGCGGTTGTGCCCGCGACGTCGTCGCGGATGGCTGTTGCGCGCCGCCCGGCGCAGGCATCGCGCCCAGAGGTCGTGCGGAAATTCCCGCGCGTCGGCCAACCCCGGCGCGAACGGACGAGGGATGCCCTCGTATCGGAAGGGCCAGTCCGACTGGCCGATGCGCCGGGCCCAGCGCGAAAGCCGCGGGCGCGCCGGTGCGGCAGGCTGACCGTGCGCGACAGGCACCACCGGAAGCCGGACGAACCCGGCGGCAATCGCGGGACGTCGTCCGCGCGCGACATCAAGGTAGCCTTCGGCCGCGAGTTGGTCGATGGCGGCGGAAACAGTGTTGCGCGAGATATCGAGCTGTCGTGCAAGCATGCGACTGGCGGGCAGGCGATCTCCTTGCGGCAGCCGTCCATCGGCGATGGCCGATCGCAATTGCTCGTAGAGTTGGCGCGCCAACGGTGTGCTCTTGCCACCGTCGAGATCGATCACGCCAGCGAGTGGTCGGGCCATCGAACTGGCTCCTGCTATTTATTCAAACCGGACCTATTAATGAGGCCAGTCTAACTGCAGGCTGGACCGCCATGAAGAGCGATCATCTGCCGAGGCATCTCGCGCTGCTGTTGTTTGCCGTCGTCGTCCTCGCCTGGGGCTCCAACTGGCCGGTCACCAAATCGTTGGTCCAGAGCATTTCGCCATTGTGGACCGCGGCCTTGCGCAGCGCCGTCGCCAGCGTCGTGCTGCTCGCGCTGCTGTCGGCCCAGGGCAACCTGGTGGTTCCGCGGCGCGGCGATCTTCCTGTCGTCTTCGGGATCGCCATTCCCCACATGGTCGCCTTCTCGGGCCTGGTTGCGATCGGCATCCAGTTCGTTCCTGCCGGCCGCGCCATCGTGCTCGGCTACACGACGCCGCTCTGGGTGATCCCGGCGGCGCGGCTATTCCTCGGCGAACCGATCACCCGTTACCACCTGGCCGGCGGCGCGGTGGCGCTCAGCGGGCTTGCGATCATGTTCAATCCTGCGTCGTTCGACTGGAGCGATGGCCGTGCGCTGCTCGGCAACGGCCTGCTGTTGCTTGCCGCCGCGTGCTGGGCCGTCAGCATCGTCTACGTCCGCGCCCACCGCTGGGTATCGACGCCGTTCCAACTCGTCTTCTGGGAAGCGCTGCTGGCCAGCGGCCTGCTTGCCCTCCTGGCCCTGTTCTTCGACGGCCTGCCCAGGATCGAGTGGACGCCGCGACTGATGCTCCTGCTGCTCTATGGCGGGGTCTGCGGCAATGCGCTGGCCTACTGGGCGATCGCCATGGTGAACCGAAGCCTGCCGGCATCCGTGACGTCGCTCGGCCTGCTGGCGACGCCGGTGGTTGGCACGGCGATGGCGGCACTCGCGCTCGGCGAGCCCATCACGCTCGCCCTGCTCGGCGCAATGGCGTTGATCGTCGGCGGCATCGCGCTGGGCACGGCCGCGCGACCAGGGCTCAGGACAGCTTTGCCGTTTCGGCGCGATACCAGTCGAGGATCTCCGCCCCTGTCCACATCACGATGCCCTCGTGCGCCAGGATGTGGTCGTAGAGCATCTCCAGGTACTTGATGCGATGCGGCACACCCGTGAGGTAGGGGTGGATCGAGATCGCCATCACGCGCGGCGCCGTCTTGCCCTCCTGCCAGAGACGGTCGAACTGGTCGCGGCCGCGCCGCAGGATCTCGTCCGACGGCTGCTGCTGGACGGCGCTGATCACGACGTCGTTGACCTCGACCGTGTAGGGCACCGAGACCATCGAGCCCGTCTTCGTCTTGAGCGCTACCGGCTGCTCGTCCATCACCCAGTCGGCGACGTATTCGATGCCGGCCTCGGCCAGCAGGTCGAGCGTGTCGTCGGTCTCGGTGAGCCCGGGACTTTCCCAGCCGCGCGGCGGCTTGCCCGTGAAAGCCTTGATCGCGGCCACCGTGTCGCGGATCGCCGTGCGCTGGTCCTCGACGCGGTGCATCGGCCGTTGCACGAAGCCGTGGCCCATGAACTCCCAGTCCGCGTCGAGGGCGGCCTGGCAGGCCTCGCGATAGAGCTCGCAGGCCGTCCCGTTGACGGCGAAGGTGGCCTTGAGCTTGCGCGCGCCCAGCACCTCGAGGAAGCGCCAGAAGCCCACGCGCATTCCGTACTCGTGCCAGGCCCAGTTCGGCACGTCGGGCAGCAGCGGCTGGCCCATCGGTGGTGGCAGCACGGCGCGCGGCATGGCGCCGAGCGGGCTCCAGTTCTCGACATTGACGATGGTCCACACGGCAACCCGGGCGTCGCCGGGCAGCGTGAGCTTCGGCCGCTTGTGAATCGGCAGATAGGGCGCGCGGCCGCGCAGGCTGTGACCAGGCTCTTGCGTCATTGCGACCTCCGACAGAACAGTCCGGACACCGTATAGTCCGGCCATGCGAGTTGTCATCGTTGGCGGCGGCGTCATGGGCTCGTCGATCGCCTGGCATTTGAAGCGCGACGCGAACTTTACGGGCAGCGTCACCGTCATCGAGCGCGATCCGACTTATGCCCGCGCCTCGTCGGCCTTGTCGGCCAGTTCAATCCGCCAGCAATTCTCGACGCCGCTCAACATCCATCTGTCGCGTTTCGGCATCGGCTTCCTGCGGAAGGCGCGTGAGCTGCTCGACGTCGACCTCGGCCTCAAGGAACCCGGCTACCTGTTCCTCGCCAGCGCAAGCGGCGAGGCGGTGCTGAAAGCCAATAATGCCATCCAGAAGGGCGAGGGCTGCGCTGTCGAATTGCTCGATCCGGCCGCCTTGCAGGCGCGGTTCCCGTGGATCTCGACCGACGGCATCGCGCGCGCCTCGCATGGTGTCGCCAACGAAGGCTGGTTCGACGGACCGGCCCTGATGCAGGCCTTCCGGCGCAAGGCGCGCGAGCTCGGCGCTAAGTACGTCGCCGACGAGGTCGTCAAGCTGGCACCCGGAGCCGTGACCCTGCGGTCGGGCGGCCGGCTGGAGGCGAGTACGATCGTGCTGGCGGCCGGCCCGTGGTCTGGCGAGGTGGCGGCGACGGCAGGCGTCGCCCTGCCGGTCGAGCCGCGCCGACGCTCGGTCTTCGTCTTCGATGTGCGTGAGCCGCCGGGAGCGACGCCGCTCACCATCGACCCGTCGGGCACCTGGTTCCGCCCTGAAGGCCGCTTCTACATCGCCGGCACGACGCCCGCCGAGGGCAACGATGCGCCGGGCGCGCCGCTCGAGGTGCAGCATCAGGAGTGGGACGACATGGTGTGGCCGACGATCGCCCACCGCGTGCCGGCCTTCGAGGCGGCAAAGGTCGTGAATTCGTGGGCGGGCTACTACGAGTACAACACCTTCGACCAGAACGGCATTGTCGGCCGCCATCCGGAAATCGAGAGCCTGATCTTCGCCACCGGCTTCTCGGGCCACGGTATCCAGCAGTCGCCGGCGGTGGGCCGCGGCGTTGCCGAGCTGATCGTGCATGGCAGCTATCGGACCCTCGATCTCCGGCCCTTCGGTTATGAACGGATATCCGCAGGCAAGCCTATCCGTGAGCTGAACGTGGTGTGATACCATTTGTCGTCGACGTCGAGTTTCCTCCCCAGCTTTAGCTGGGGAGGTGCCCCGAAGGGGCGGAGGGGTCATGAGCGACCGTACTGATGCTCATGACCCCTCCGCCCGCTACGCGGGCACCTCCCCGCGCTTCGCGCAGGGAGGGGGAAGGAGTAAACCGTGCCCGATCAAGCCTTGGTGAATTCGGATCTGCAATCCGCCCTCGACGAGGCCCGTCAGGCCTACATCGCCCGCAATCCCAAGAGCTTTGCCCGCCACCAGGAGGCCTGCGAGGCCATGCCGGGCGGCAACACCCGCACGACGCTGCACAATTCGCCGTTCCCGCTCACCGTCGTGCGCGGCGAGGGCTGCCGGCTGTGGGACGCCGACGGGCATGAGTACATCGACGTCCTGGGCGAATACACCGCCGGCATCTACGGCCACTCCCATCCGGTGATCCGCGCCGCCATCGACCGCGCGCTGAATCACGGCTGGAACTACGGCGGCCGCAACGCCAACGAGGCCAGGCTCGCCAAGCTGGTCGCCGACCGCATGCCCTCGATCGACCTGGTGCGGTTCACCAATTCGGGCACCGAGGGTAACGTCATGGCGCTGGCCGGCGCCCGCGTGTTCGCCCAGCGCAAGGGCCGCACCAAGGCCACCAAGGTCATGGTGTTCCACGGCGGCTACCACGGCGGCGTGCTCTATTTCGTGAGCGGCGGCAGCCCGGTGAACATGCCCTACGAGTACATCGTGGCGCCCTACAACGACGTCGAGGGCACCCGGGCGCTGCTCGCCAAGCACGGCGAGGAGATCTTTGCCGTCCTGCTCGAGCCCATGCAGGGCAGCCATGGCTGCCTGCCGGGCGATCTCGACTTCCTGAAGATGGTGCGCGAGGAGACCCGCAACCGCGGCATCACCATGATCTTCGACGAGGTCATGACCTCGCGGCTGTCGCCCGGCGGCCTGCAGGAGAAGACGGGCGTCATCCCCGACATGACGACGCTCGGCAAGTATATCGGCGGCGGCATGTCGTTCGGCGCCTTCGGCGGCCGGCGCGACATCATGGAGCTGTTCGATCCGACCAAGCCCGACCATCTGCCGCACGCCGGCACCTTCAACAACAACGCTCTCACCATGGCGGCGGGCGCGGCGGGCTACGGCGAGGTCTATACGCCGGCCGCCGCCAAGGAGCTGAACGAGCGCGGCGAGAAGATCCGCCAGCGGCTGAACGCGATCTGTCAGCGCGAGAAGGTAACGTTCCAGTTCTCCGGCATCGGTTCGATGATGACGGCGCATGCCACCAGCCGGCCGATCAGGACGGCGGCCGACATCGCGTCGGGCAACCAGGACGCCAAGGAGCTGTTCTTCTTCGACATGATGGCGGCCGGCATCTGGATCGCGCGGCGCGGCTTCGTGGCGCTGAACATCATGATCGGCGATGCCGAAGGTGACCGATTCGTGGCGGCGGTCGAGGAGTTCGTCACCGCCCGAAAGGGTCTTTTGCGAACGCAATGAATACCTAAGTAGGCGCCATGAACGACGCTTCGCACCCCTCCAAGCCTGCCTTCCCGCAGCCGGTCTCCGGTACGGTGGTGCCGCGCTTCGGCGACGTCGCCACCTTCATGCGCCTGCCGCTGTTCCGCGACCCCGCCGATGTCGAGATCGGCATGGTCGGCGTGCCCTGGGATGGCGGCACGACCAACCGGCCGGGCGCCCGCCACGGCCCGCGCCAGATGCGCGATCTCTCGACCATGATGCGCCGCGTGCACCATGTCACCGGCGTTGCGCCCTATGAATTGGCCAAGTGCGGCGACCTCGGCGACGCCCCGGTCAATCCGGCGAGCGTCGACGATTCGCTGGAGCGCATCGAAGCTTTCTTCGCCAAGCTTCATTCGGTCGGGGCGGTGCCGCTGTCGGCTGGCGGCGACCACCTGATCACGCTGCCTATCATGCGCGGCATCCGCAAAGGCCTGCCGCCGATCGGCATGGTGCATTTCGACGCCCACAGCGACACCTGGGACACCTATTTCGGCGGCTACAAGTACACCCACGGCACGCCCTTCCGGCGCGCCGTCGAGGAAGGCCTGCTGGACCCGAAGCGCGTGGTGCAGATCGGCATCCGCGGCTCGCTCTACAAGCGCGACGACAATGAGTGGGCGGTCGAGCAGGGCATGCGGGTCATCACCATCGAGGAGTACTTCGACCTCGGGGTGGAGAAGGTGATCGCCGAGGCGCGCCGCGTCGTGGGCGATGGTCCGACCTATGTGAGCTTCGACGTCGACGGCCTCGATCCCGCTTATGCGCCGGGCACCGGCACGCCGGAGATCGGCGGCTACACCCCGCACGAGGCGCAGCGCATGCTGCGCGGCCTGCGCGGGCTCGACCTGGTCGGCGGCGACGTCGTCGAGGTCTCGCCGCCTTTCGATATGAGCGGGAACACGGCGCTGGTCGGCGTCACCATGATGTGGGAGATCCTCTGCCTGCTTTCCGAGGCAGTGGCCAGGCGCAAGGGACGACTTTAGATAGTTCGCTACGTGACACTTTTTGCGCTCACGGCGCTGCTGGGCGCTGGCTCGGCCGAACGGGCAGCAGCCCAATCGACGGCGGCTCTCAAGGCGCGCTGCCAGCAGCTCATCGCCTATTACGATCGCTACGGGGTCGGCCGCAGCACCAACTCCGACGGCCGGCGCAACCACACGCGCATCGGCGCGGAAATCGACTGCAGCCGCGGCCTCTGTGCCGAGGGCATCGCCACCATGGAGAACCTGCTGCGGGCCAAGAAGTTCACGCCACCGCCGCCTGGTCCCGATGAGCCGGAGGACAACGTTTGAGAGCTTTGCTGCTTGGCCTGCTTTTCGGCCTGCTCGCTTCGTCTGCCGCGGCCCAGCCGGCGCAACGCTGGATGACCTTGCCGCCAACGCCGACGCTGCCGACGCCCGAAAAGAGCGGCCACGCGCCGGTCAACGGCATCTCGATCTGGTACGCCACCTTCGGCAGTGGGCCGCCGGTGATCCTGCTCCATGGCGGCCTCGCCAACTCGAACTATTGGGGCAACCAGGTCCCGACCTTGGCGAAGACCCATCGCGTCATCGTCATGGACAGCCGCGGCCACGGGCGCAGCACCCGCGACAGCCAGCCCTACGGCTATACTCTGATGGCGTCCGACGTGATCGGCCTGATGGACTATCTCGCCATTCCGCAGGCGGCGATCGTCGGCTGGAGCGACGGCGCCATCATCGGCCTCAGCCTGGCGATGAGCCATCCCGGCCGGGTCTCGCGGCTCTTCGCCTTCGCCGCCAACTCCGACCCCAGCGGCGTGAAGGACGTCGACAAGAGCCCGGTCTTCACCGAGTTCATCGCACGCGGCGAGAAAGAATACGAAGCGCTGTCGTCGACGCCGCGCGAGTACAAGAAGTTCGTCGAGGAGATCAGCACCATGTGGGCGACCCAGCCGCACTGGACGGCCGCAGACCTCGGCAGGATCAAGGTGCACACCTGGATCGTCGATGCCGACCATGACGAGGCGATCCATCGCGAGAACACCGAGTTCATGGCGCGGTCGATTCCCGACGCCGGCCTGCTGCTGCAGCCCGAGGTCAGCCACTTCTCGATGCTGCAGGCGCCGCGACAGTTCACCGAGGACGTGCTGCTCTTCCTTGAACGCAAGTGGGAATGAGGCTCGCGCGCTTCCTGCCCGGGCTGACGACGCTTCGGAACTACAAGGCGTCATTCCTGCCGCACGACCTCGCGGCCGGAGTGACGTTGGGTGCCGTGCTGGTCCCGGTGGGATTGGCCTACGGTGAGCTGGCTGGCCTGCCCATGGCCGGCCTCTATGGCAGCATGCTGCCGCTGATCGCCTACGCGCTGTTCGGCAGCTCGCGCCAGATCGTGGTCGGCCCGGATTCGGCGATGGCGGCCATCGTCGCCGTCGCCGTGGCGCCGCTCGCGGTCGGCGATGCGGCGCGGCTTGGCGTGCTGTGCGCCGCCCTCGGCGCGATGGTGGGAGTGCTCTGCCTCATCGGCGGCGTGCTGCGGCTGGGCTTCGTCGCCAACTTCCTGTCCAAGCCGGTCATCGTCGGCTTCATGCACGGCATTGCCGTGGTGATCGTGGTCTCGCAGCTGCCCAAGGTGCTGGGCATTCGCTCGGCCGGCGAGACAACGCTCGAGCAGTTTGCGAGCCTGCTGCCGCGGCTCGGCGACACCAACCTCGTGGCGCTGGCGATCGGCGCCGCCAGCTTTGCCGTCATCCTGCTCTGCCGCCGCTTCGTGCCGCGCGTGCCCGGGCCGGTGCTGGCGCTGGTCGCCTCGCTGCTGGCGGTGATGTTGCTCGGCCTCGATCGCCATGGCGTCGCCGTGGTCGGGCGCATCCCGACCGGCCTGCCCGGGCTCTCGCTGCCCGTCCTGACGCTCCTGGACTTCGACATTCTGCTGCCCGTGGCGCTGGCGGCGGCGCTGCTGTCCTTCTCGGACACGATGGTGGCCGGCCGCGCCTTCGCCGCGCGCAACCGCTATCGCATCGACGCCAACCAGGAGCTTCTGGCCCTCGGCGTGGCCAACCTGGTGTCGGGGCTGAGCCAGGGCCTGCCGATCAGCGCCAGCGATTCGCGCACCGCCGTTGCCGAGGCGGCCGGTAGCCGCACCCAGGTGACGTCTGTCGTCGCCGCCGTTGTGGTGGCCGTCGTGATGCTGTGGCTGACGCAGCTCCTCTACTATCTGCCGGCGGCGGCATTGGGCGGCATCCTGATGGCCTCGGCGTGGGGCCTCTGCGACTTCGGCGAGTTCGCCCGCCTGTGGCGCTTCCGCGGCGTCAGCCTCGCCGGCGCCCTGGTGACCCTGGCCGGGGTGGTGGCGCTCGGCGTCATGGAGGGCATCCTGATCGGGGTGGCCTTCTCGATCGTGCTGCTGCTGCGCGCGCTTGCCTTTCCGCCCGTCGCCGTGCTGGGCCGCACCGCCGCAGGCAGCTGGCACGATCCGGCCTATCGGCCGGATGCCGTGCCGGTGCCCGGCCTGTTGGTCTATCGCTTCTCCGCGCCGCTCTTCTTTGCCAATTGCAACCTGTTCCGCGAGCGCATCGAGGCGCTCGTCGAGGCCGCCAGGTCGCCGGTGCGCGCCGTCATCGTCGACGGCGGCGCCATCCACGACGTCGATCCGATGGCCTGTGACATGCTGGCCGAACTCGACCGCGAGCTCGGCGAGCGCGGCATTCGCCTCCTCTTCGGCAATCTGCGCGATCGCGTGAGGCGCGACATCGAGCGCGGCCTGCCGCCGCTGCCGCCCGGCGAAGAAGTCAGCTTCCCGACTGTGGCGGCCGCGGCGGTCGCGGTCGGCTCCTAGCTAGTCAGTCGAGCCCGCCCGTCGTAGCCCCTCGAGATAGTGTTCGCGATCGGGGTCGAGCTTGATCGGCAGGTCGTGCGCGACCCAAGCCAGGGAGATGCCGGGCTGGACACGCCGCAAGTCCAGCAAGGCCTCCGCGGCGAGCGCGGCTTGCCCGGCCATGCCGGCTGCGGCGGCGAGGACTCGATAGGCGCCGACGAAATCGCCGCGCAAACGGATCGATTCGCGCGATGCCTGGATCGCCTGTTCATAGTCGCGCCCGACATAGTGCGCGTACGACGCCGCCCCGTGGTAGAGCGCCGACAGCGGATCGCGCGGGCTGAACCGCAACGCGCGGTGTACCGCTTCCTCGGCCTCCTGCCAGCGGCCGCTATAGGCTAGCGAGACGCAGAAGTAACACTGGGCCAAGGAGAAGTTCGGATTGAGGCGCAGGGCGAGCTCGAACTCGGCCACCGAATCCTCGAACCGCCGTGCGAAGAGGTGCGTGCAGCCGAGCGCATGATGCGCCCAGGGATCTTCGGCATCGGCCCGGATCGCCGCCAGTGCCGTGCGCTCGGCAATGGGAGCGGCCGTCGCCTTGTCGGCCCAGCCCATGTGGACGGCGAAGATATGGCTGGTCGCCAGCAGGCCGAGCGCCTGGCCATAGTTCGGATCGATCTGGACGGCCTTCTCCAGCAGATCCTGAGCGATCAGGTTGTCCTCGCGCGTCACCCGCCAGTAGTGGGAGAGGGCGCGCATCACCAGCTCCCAGGCATCGAGCCGGTCGGGCGGCTTGCGCCGGGACCGGAAGTTCTCGGCGGCGTAGATCTGGGGCTCGATCGCCGCGACGATCTGCTCGGTGATCTCGTCCTGCACGGCGAACACGTCGGCCAGGTTACGGTCGTAGCGCTCCGCCCAGATGTGGCTGCCGGTCGTCACGTCGTTCAGCTGCGCGGTGATGCGCACGCGATCGCCGAGCTTGCGCACGCTGCCCTCGACCACATAGTTGACGCCGAGCTCCTCGCCGATCTGCTTTATGTTGACGGACTTGCCCTTGTAGATGAACGAGGAGTTGCGCGCGGTCACGAAGAACCAGCGCATCTTGGACAGGCCGGTGATGATGTCCTCGGTGATGCCGTCGGAGAAATACTCCTGCGCGGCTTCACCGGACATATTGTCGAACGGAAGCACGGCGATGGCGGGCCGCTCAGGCAGCGGCAATTGCGAGGGAATGCGCCGCCGAAGCTCGTCGGTCGGCGTCGGATCGATCAAGAGCTTCGCTTCGGCATTTTTCGGTTGCGCCAGCACGTCGCCGACGAAGCGCAGTCCCCGCCGTGAGACGGTGCGGATCAGCCTCTGGCCATGTCCGCTGTCGCCGACGGCCTTGCGCGCGGCGTAGATCCGGCTGGTCAGGGTCGCATCGGAAACGATCCGGCCACCCCACACCGAAGCGATGAGATCGTCCTTGGTGACGACGCGATTTCGATTTTCCACAAGGCAGATCAGCAGGTCGAGGACCTGTGGCTCGACGGCAACAGGTTCACTGCCTCGACGCAACTCGCGCCGGGCGGTGTCCAGCGTGTGATCGGCAAAGAGAAACTGCACCAGCGATGCCCTCCGACCTCGTCGCAACCATTGTTCGCGCGAAAACGACGCTGTCGTGGCAAAGCGGACTCTTGCTGCTTTTCCCGGTGGAGTGTGTCGTTCGCGCACGGGGCGCGTAGCAGAACTTTGCGCGCGGCACACGCGGCAAAAGTTCAGGCATCTCCATAGAAAATCAAGGCCGTCTGCAGAGCGGCTTCAAGCCTGCCATGCGGACCGCCGGTAAACATGCCGTCCGTGCCGATGCGCTTCCCCCGAACTGTCTTCAGCGCTGCGGCAAAAAACTGAAAGGACAACACAATGGCGATCAAGGCGACCTTCGTCCCCGGTACCGGCATCCTGTCCGTCCTCGGCGATTCGCTGGACGACGTGATCACGATCAGCCGCAATCCGGCGGGGCTGCTCCTGGTCAACGGCGGCGCCGTCCAGGTCATCGGCGGCACGCCAACCGTCGCCAACACGACATTGATCCAGGTGTTCGGCCAGGCCGGCAACGACGCCATCAAGCTCGACGAGAGCAACGGGGCTTTGCCGGCCGCCCAGCTGTTCGGCGGCAACGGCAACGACACCCTCACGGGCGGCTCGGGCAACGACATGCTGTTCGGGGGTGCTGGCAACGACACCCTGCTGGGCAAGGGCGGCAACGACCTGCTGTTCGGCGGCGCCGGCAACGACACGCTGATCGGCGGCGCCGGCGACGACCAGATGTTCGGCGAGGCCGGCAACGACCGCATGATCTGGAATCCCGGCGACGGCAGCGACCTCATGGAAGGCGGTGACGGCGTCGACACCGCAGAGGTCAACGGCGGCAACGGTTCCGAGACCTTCTCGGTCACCGCCAACGGCTCGCGCGTTCGTTTTGACCGCCTCAGCCCGGCGCCATTCACCCTCGACATCGGCACCACCGAAAACCTCGTCGTCAACATGAACGGCGGTGACGATCATTTTTCGGCAAGCGGCAACCTCGCGCCGCTGATCCATCTCACGGTCGACGGCGGCGCCGGCAACGACACCATCTTCGGCAGCAACGGTAACGACACGCTGCTGGGCGGTGACGGCAACGACTTCATCGACGGCCAGCAGGGCAACGACACGGTGCTCCTGGGCGCCGGCGACGACGTGGCGCAGTGGGATCCGGGCGATGGCAGCGACGTCATCGAGGGCGGCGACGGCAACGACACGATGCTCTTCAACGGCGCCAACATCGCCGAGAACATCGAGATCGCGGCCAACGGCAACCGGACGCGGCTTACGCGCGACGTCGGCAACATCACCATGGACCTGAACGACGTCGAGGACATCCGGATCAACGCACTGGGCGGCGCCGACAAGATCACGGTCGACAACCTCCCCGGTACCGACGTCAAGCAGGTCGACATCGACCTGGCGGGCACGCTCGGCGGCACGCAGGGCGACGGCGCGGCCGACCTGGTCACCGTCAACGGCACCAACGGCGCGGACCAGATCACGGTCACCGCCGTGGGCAGCAAGGTCACGGTGACCGGCCTGCCGGTAACGGTCACCGTCGATCATGCGGATGCGGGTGACGTGCTGGCGATCGACGGCGGCAACGGCAACGACACGATCAATGCCTCGGCGCTGCCGGCGGGTGTGATCGGCCTCACCATCGATGGTGGCGCCGGGAACGACACTATTGTCGGCAGCCAGGGTGCCGACACGATTCTGGGCGGTGACGGCAACGATACGGTGACCGGCGGCCGCGGCAACGACGTGGCCTTTCTCGGCGCCGGCAACGACACCTTCATCTGGAACCCGGGCGACGGCAGCGACATCGTCGATGGCGGAGCCGGCACCGACACGCTGCTGTTCAACGGCGCCAATATCGCCGAGCGCATCGACATCTCGGCCAATGGCAGCCGCAGCCTGTTCACCCGCGACGTCGGCAACATCTCGATGGACTTGAATGGTGTCGAGGACATCCAGTTCAACGCGCTGGGCGGCGCCGACACCATCACGGTCAACGACCTCACCGGCACCGGCGTGAAGCAGGTCAGTCTCGACCTGTCGGCGACGCCGGGCAGCGGCCAGGGCGATGGCGCGGCCGACACGGTCAACGTCAACGGCACGGCGGCCGCGGACTCCATCAGCGTCGCTTCCAGCGGCGCCTCGGTGGTGGTCAACGGCCTGGCAGCGAAGGTGACGATCGCCGGTTCCGAGGGCGCCAACGACTCGCTGGTCGTCAACGGTGGCGCCGGCGACGACGTCATCAACGCCTCCGGCCTCAATGCCGGCAAGATCCAGCTCACCATCAACGGCGGCGCCGGCAACGACACCATCACGGGCAGCAAGGGCAACGACTTCGTCAATGGCGGGACGGGCAACGATACCGCCTTCCTGGGCGCCGGAGACGATACGTTCGTCTGGAACCCGGGCGACGGCAGCGACATCGTCGAAGGGCAGGCGGGCAACGACACGCTGCTGTTCAACGGCGCCAACATCGCCGAGAAGATCGACATCTCGGCCAATGGCAGCCGGGCGCGGCTCACTCGCGATGTCGGCAACGTCACCATGGACCTCAACAGCGTCGAGACCATCGACCTGCAGGCCAAGGGCGGTGCCGACACCATCACGGTCAACGACATGAGCGGCACCAACGTCAACAAGGTCAAGATCGACCTCGGTGGCGCGGACGGCGCGGCCGATACGGTCGTCCTCAATGCGACCAACGGCAACGACGTGATCACGGTCACCAACAACAACGGCGTGATCACGGTCGGTGGCCTCCCGGAGGAGGTGACGATCACCGGCTTCGAAGCCGGCGACCGCCTGGTGATCAATGGCCTCGGCGGCGACGACGTCATCACGGCGAACGGCAAGCCGCTCGGCATGCTGCTCACCGCCGACGGCGGCGACGGCAATGACGTCCTGGTCGGCAGTGCCGGCAACGACATCCTGCGCGGCGGTAACGGCGACGATGTCCTGCTGAGTGGGGGCGGGCAGGACGTGCTCGACGGCGGGCCGGGCAACAACGTCGTCCTGCAGTCCGCCGTGCTCGGCCAAGCCATGGCCTCCGCCTTCGCCCCGTCCGGCCAGGGCCAGGGCGGCTCGCCCGTGCCCGACGCCGCTTCCCACCAGCCGCCGCTGCTCGCGCAGCCGCACGCCTGACCGCCAAAGGCCTCGAGTCCCGGAGTAAGCACCATGCGCTCCTCCCTGCGCGCCCCCCAAGCTGATCCGGGACTCGAGGCCCTCCTTCTGCTGCTGCATCTCAAGGGTGTGGCAGCGGATCGCGGCCAGATCCGCCATCGACTGGGAACGGACAAGATCTGCGTACCGGAGATGCTCCGCTGCGCCAGGGATCTCGGCCTGAAGGCGAGGACCTACCGCAGCAACTGGTCGCGACTGGTCCGCACGCCCCTACCGGCCATCGCGATCCTGCGCGATGGCGGCTTCATGGTTCTGGCCAAAGCGTCTGATGACAAGGTGCTGGTGCAGCTCCCGCAGGCGCAGCCGACGCTCATGACGCGCGAAGAGCTGACGCTGCTCTGGGACGGCGGGCTCGTCGTGATGGCGCGCCGCGCCGGCCTGGCCGACGTCACCCGCCGCTTCGACGTCACCTGGTTCCTGGGCGCCATTCACAAGTACCGGCGCCTGCTGGGCGAGGTGCTGGTCGCATCGTTCTTCCTCCAGCTCTTTGCCCTGGTCTCGCCGCTGTTCTTCCAGGTGGTGATCGACAAGGTGCTGGTGCATCGCTCGCTCAGCACGCTCGACGTGCTGGTGATCGGGCTCGTCGCCATCTCGGTGTTCGAGACCGTGCTGGCGATCCTGCGCACCTATCTCTTTTCGCACACCACCAACCGCATCGACGTCGAGCTGGGCGCCCGCCTGTTCCGCCATCTGCTGGCCCTGCCGATGGCCTACTTCCAGGCCCGGCGGGTCGGCGATTCGGTAGCGCGCGTGCGCGAGCTCGAGAACATCCGCAATTTTCTCACCAGCTCGGCGCTGACACTGGTCATCGACCTGTTCTTCACCTTCGTGTTCCTTGGCGTCATGTACTTCTATGCGCCGACGCTGACCTGGATCGTGCTGGGTTCGCTGCCGCTCTATGTCGCGATCTCGGCCCTGGCGACGCCGCTGTTCCGCCGCCGCCTCAACGAGAAGTTCCAGCGTGGTGCGGAGAACCAGGCCTTCCTGGTCGAGAGCGTGACCGGCATCGAGACGCTGAAGGCCATGGCGGTCGAGCCGCAGATGCAACGGCGCTGGGAGGAGCAGCTCGCCGGATACGTGTCGGCGAGCTTCCGCGTGCTGAGCCTCGGCAACACCGCGAGCCAGGTCGTGCAGCTGGTGAGCAAGGTCGTCACGGCCGCCATCCTCTATTTCGGCGCCCGGCTGGTGATCGACGGCAGCCTGTCGGTCGGCGAGCTCATCGCCTTCAACATCCTGGCCTCGCGGGTGAGCGCGCCGGTGCTGCGGCTGGCGCAGATGTGGCAGGACTTCCATCAGGCGCGCCTTTCGGTCGAGCGGCTGGGCGATATCCTGAACACCACGGCCGAGCAGACCTACGCGGCGGGACGCACGCGCCTGCCGGCGATCCGGGGCGGCATCCGCTTCGACCACGTCTCGTTCCGCTACCGCGTCGATGGCCGTCAGATCCTGCACGACGTCAGCTTCGACATCCCGGCCGGTCAGACGGTCGGCATCGTGGGCCCCTCGGGTTCGGGCAAGAGCACCTTCGCCAAGCTCGTCCAGCGCCTCTATGTGCCGGAGAGCGGGCGGGTGCTGGTGGACGGCATGGACCTCGCGATGGCGGATCCGGCCTGGCTGCGCCGCCAGATCGGTGTCGTCCTGCAGGAGAACGTGCTGTTCAACCGCTCGGTCCGGGAGAACATCGCCTTGGCCGACCCCGCCATGCCGATGGAGCGGGTCATCGCCGCGGCGAAGCTGGCCGGCGCGCACGATTTCATCCTCGAGCTCAGCGACGGCTACGACACGGTGGTGGGCGAGCGCGGGTCGACCCTGTCGGGCGGCCAGCGCCAGCGCATCGCCATCGCCCGCGCGCTGGTCGGCGATCCCCGTATCCTGATCTTCGACGAGGCCACCAGCGCGCTCGACTACGAAAGCGAACGCATCGTCCAGCAGAACATGAAGGAGATCACCAAGGGCCGCACCGTGCTGGTGATCGCGCACCGGCTGTCGACGGTGCGCGCCATGGACCGCATCGTCACCCTCGAAGGCGGGCGCGTGATCGAGGACGGCACGCACGAGACCTTGATCGGAAAGGGCGGCCGGTACGCCTCCTTGCACCGGCTCCAGGCAGGGATCCATGACATCCACTAGACTCGCCCTGGTCGCGACGCCGGCGCCGAGCCGGCGCAGCGACGAGCTCGCCTTCCTGCCGGCCGCCCTCGAGATCGTCGAGACGCCGCCATCCCCCGTCGGCCGTGCGATCGCGGCGACGCTGATCGTGCTGTTCTGCGCGGCGCTCGCCTGGTCGTGGTGGGGCACCATCGACATCGTGGCGTCGGCGACCGGCAAGATCGTGCCGGGCGGCCGCAGCAAGGTCATCCAGCCGTTCGAGACCGGCGTCGTGCGCGCGATCCGCGTCAGCGACGGCCAGGCGGTCAAGTCCGGGGATGTGCTGATCGAGCTCGACCCGACGGCCAACGCAGCGGACCGCGATCACCTGCGCAGCGATCTTTTGGCCGAACGGCTCAACATCGCGCGGCTGCGCGCGGCACTGGCCGGTGGCGCCGACCCGCTGGCCGACTTCACGCCGCCCGACGACGCGCCGCCAACCTTGGCCGCCATCCACCGCCAGCTCCTGGTCAATCAGGTGGGCGAGCACCGGGCCAAGCTCGCCGCGCTCGGCCGGCAACAGGCGCAGAAGGAGGCCGAACAGGCGACGACTGCCGCCGTCATCCACAAGCTCGAGACAGTGATCCCGGTCATCCAGCCCCGGGTCGACATGCGCCGGACGCTGATGGAGAAGGACCTCGGTTCGAGGATTGCCTACCTCGAGACCCTGCAGGCGCTGGTCGAGCAGCAGAAGGAGCTCGGTGTCCAGCAGAGCCGTCTACAGGAGGCTGAGGCTGCCGTGCAGGCGATTCGCGAGACCCGCAGCCAGACGGAGTCCGAGTTCCGGCGGGCGCTGTCCGACGAGCTGGCCAAGAGCGAGCAGAAGGCGATCGGGCTCGGCCAGGAGCTGATCAAGGCCGAGCAGAAGACCAGGCTTCAGGAACTCACGGCGCCGGTCGATGGCGTGGTGCAGCAGCTCGCGATCCACACCATCGGCGGGGTCGTCACCCCGGCGCAGTCCTTGCTGGTGATCGTGCCGTCCGACAGCCGGCTGGAGATCGAGGCCATGGTGCCGAACCGCGACATCGGCTTCGTGCAGCCGGGCCAGGCCGCCGAGATCAAGGTCGACACCTTCAACTTCACCCGCTACGGCCTGCTGCACGGCGAGGTGCTGAGCGTCTCGCAGGACGCCATCATCCGCGAGCGGCGCGAGGACCGTCCCGAAAACCGCGCGCAGGGCCAGCAGAGCGACAGCAGCGAGCCGAAAGGCCAGGAACTGAGCTACAGCGCGCGCATCTCACTCGATCGCACGCACATGCAGATCGACGATCGCCAGGTCAACCTGTCGCCCGGCATGGCGGTGACCGTGGAGATCAAGACCGGCTCGCGGCGGATTCTGGACTATCTGCTGTCGCCCTTGATGCGCTACGGCCACGACAGCCTGCGCGAGCGCTGACATCCGGTCGGAATCATCGCCGGGAGCGCGGCACTCCAGTGCCGCTCATGCGATTCCTGAAGCGCGCAAAGAGCGCCACTGGAGTGGCGCGCTCCCGGCAATGAGTCGACCAAATCGGATGGCAGCAGTGCTGACATAAACGATGGCCTCTACGGCACGCAAAAACTCTCGAAAACGCAACTACGCCGCATAGTACAAAAGTTATTGATAACGTCCTGAGTTATGATACGATGCACGCGGATTACTCGCTCTTTGCATCGTTTATCTGGCTACACACAAGCGAGCCCCGCCGCTCGCAGGCAAAGGCGGTCGCTGGCGCGCGGGCTGAGTACAGGTCCGGCGCCGGCGGTCGCCCTTCCTCGATAGCGAGCTGACAGAATTGTTGCGGGGCCGGGGTCTCGAGGGGGTAGCGGAAATTGCGGGAAATGCGCAAACCCCTGCGCCGCGCCTGCGAAGGGTCGTAGCGATATTTGCGTAATTATCCGAATTCCAACCTCTAGCGTGTCGGGTTCTCCTTCGACACAAGTGGGTCTGTCGGAAACGCCGGAAACGTCCGGAAACCTCCACCAAAGTGCACCCCGCGAGTGAGGCAGCAAAAGGCGGACGGCCTAGGCCGCCAGCTCCAGGATCTCCTTCACCTCGGCCGGTCCATCGATCTTGCGCGGGTTGCGCGGCACCCACGGCGTGCCCATTGCCTGAGTGGCGATGCGGTCGAAATGCTCCTTGCCGACCTTCACCTCGCCCAGGCTTCTCGGCATGCCGAGCCCGCGGATGAAGTCGTCGAGCACGTCGCCAGCGTCCTTGCCGGGATGGCCCATGGCGTTGGCGATCAGCGCCTGGCGGTCGGCATTGGCCGATTTGTTCCAGCGCATGACCGAGGGCAGCATGATGCAGGAAGTGTGGCCGTGCGGGATGTCGAACACCGCGCCCAGCACGTAGCCGATGCCGTGGCTGGCGCCCATCGGCACGCCGGCCGCCAGCCCGCCCATCGAGAGCCACGAGCCGATCTGGCAGTCGAGCCGGGCCTTCATGTCATTGGGGTCGGCCTTCACGCGTGGCAGCCCACGGGCCAGCAGCGACAGGCCATGCAGCGCCGAGGCGTTGGTGAACTCCGTCGATTCGTTGGAGCACACGCCCTCGACGCAATGATCGACCGCACGGATGCCGGTCGACAGAAAGAGCCACATCGGCGTGTGTCGTGTCACCTCGGGGTCGAGGATCACGGCGATCGGGATGGTCAGAGGATGACGGAACAGCTCCTTCACCTTGGTCGCCTCGTTGGTGACGCCGGCGATGCCGGAGAATTCGCCTGCCGACAGCGTCGTCGGGATCGATACCTGGCGCACCGTGGGCGGCTTGACGTCGGCATTGCGGACCTTGTCGAGCGCCGCGACGGTAGTGACGTCGTTGGCCAGACAGAGCTGGACCGCCTTCGCGCCGTCGGTGATCGAGCCGCCGCCCAGGGTGACGATCAGGTCAGCCTTGGCCTCGCGCGCCTGCGCCGCCGCGGCAATGACAGCCGAGCGCGGTGAATGCGCCGGCATCTTGTCGAAGGTGCCGACGCACTTGTTGCCCAGCGCCCGGCAGACCTTCTCGACCTCGTCGGTCTGCCGGTTGAGCGTGCCGCTCACCATCAGGAAGACGCGCTCGGCTCCGTGCGCCTTCACCACCTCGGCCACCGACTGGGCGGCCGGCTTGCCGTAGTGGACCTCTTCCATGTCGGTAAAAACGACGCGGCCGGATGTCAGCATTGTGTCCCTCCCATGAGCGGCATTTTGCTATCGTGCCCCGTGAAAGGTACGGCAAAAACATGACCACGACGACTGGCACACGTGACGGCGCCATCGCGCGCGCGGAAAAGTATTTCGACGACGGCGGCTTCCTGACCGAGTTGCAGCGCCGGGTGGCGATCCCGACGACCAGCCAGGAGACGGATTCCATGCCCGCCCTGCAGGAATACGTCTCGGGCGAGATGACCCAGTCGCTGCAGAAGCTGGGCTACGACTGCACCGTGCTGCCCAACCCGCGCGCCGAGTACGGCCCCTTCCTGATCGCCCGCCGCGTCGAGGACCCCGCCAAGCCGACCGTCCTGACTTATGGCCATGGCGACGTCATCCGCGGCCAGGAGGATCAGTGGCGACAGGGCCTGTCGCCGTGGAAGATCGTGATCGAGGGTGACCGCATGTACGGCCGCGGCACGGCCGACAACAAGGGCCAGCACACGATCAACATCGCGGCGCTCGCCTGCGTGCTCGAGGAGCGCGGTTCCCTCGGCTTCAACTCGACCATCCTGATCGAGACCGGCGAGGAGACGGGCTCGCCCGGGCTGGCCGACTTCTGCAAGGCCAACAAGGCCTCGCTCAAGGCCGACGCTCTGATCGGCTCCGATGGCCCGCGGCTCGACCATCGCCGGCCGACGATCTTCGGCGGCACCAGGGGCACGCTGAACTTCAACCTGAAGCTCACGATGCGCGAGGGTGGCCATCACTCGGGCAACTGGGGCGGGCTGCTCAGCAACCCCGGCATCATCCTGGCGCATGCGCTGGCCACCATCACCGACAAGCGCGGCCAGATCAAAGTGCCGGAGTGGCGGCCCAAGACTCTCACCAATTCGGTGCGCGCCGCCCTTGCCGATGCTCACGTCGATGCCGGCGAGGGGGCGCCCGAGATCGACCCCAACTGGGGCGAGGAGTCCCTGACGCCGGTCGAGCGCGTGTTCGGCTGGAACAGCTTCGAGGTGCTGGCCTTCAAGACCGGCAATCCCGACCGGCCGGTGAACGCCATCCCGCCCAGCGCCATCGCCTATTGCCAGTTGCGCTTCGTCGTCGGCACCGATCCGCACGAGATCCTTCCGGCGCTGCGCCGCCATCTCGATCGCCACGGCTTCGAGATGATCGAGCTCGAGCAGGCGCGCGACGTGATCATGAGCGCCACGCGCCTCGATCCGGAGAACCCGTGGGCCAGGTTCGCCGCCGCTTCGATCGAGAAGACGGGCGGCATCAAGCCCAACATGCTGCCCAATCTCGGCGGCTCGCTGCCCAATGAGGTCTTCACCGACATTTTGGGCATGCCGACGGTATGGGTTCCGCATTCCTATGCCGCCTGTTCCCAGCATGCGCCCAACGAGCATCTGCTGGGTCCGGTGGCCCGCGACGGCTTGCGCCTGATGACCGGCCTGTTCTGGGACCTCGGCGCGCACGGCCGCCCGGGCTGAACCAGCCGCCGATGCTTTCGCCCGACGAGGCTGCCGACCTGATCGACGCCATCGCGGCCCGGCAGGATCGCGAGGCCTTCGCCAGCCTGTTCCGGCATTATGCCCCCCGGGTGAAGGCGTTCATCATGCGCGGCGGGACCGATGCAGAGACAGCGCAGGAAGTGGCCCAGGAAGCGCTGATCATGGTCTGGCGCAAGGCCGCGAGCTTCGACCGCGGCCGGGCCTCGGCGGCGACCTGGATCTACACCATCGCCCGCAACAAGCGGATCGACCTTGCGCGGCGGGCCAATCGGCCGGCCATCGAGACCGAGGACTGGCTCACGGTTTTTGCACCTGAGGAGGGGGACGCCGACAAATCCGTCCTCGCTGGACAAACGTATACGCGAGTGAGGGAACTTCTAGGCGGCCTCTCGGCCGATCAGCTGGTGGTGATCCAGAAGGCATTTTTCGAGGACAAGACCCATTCCGCCATTGCCGAGGAGCTCGGGCTGCCGCTTGGCACCGTTAAATCACGCATTCGCCTGGCTCTCAGGCGGTTGCGGGAAGCGTTGGAGAAAGACGAGTCATGAGCCGTCATCCGGCCCCTGAAGAGCTGCTGCTGGACTACGCCGCCGGTGCGCTGCCGCAAGGCCCTGCGCTGGCGGTCGCGCTCCACGTCGCGCTGGATCCGGCGGCGCGGCGCATGGTCGAGCGGCTGGGCGCACTGGGTGGCGCGCTGATGGAAGGCGAGCCGCCCGGAGCGTTCGACGAGGCGGCCCTGCAGCGCACGCTGGCGCGCCTGGAGGGCGTCGCCGTAGAGCCGCCGCCCGCCCCCTACGTGCCGCGGCCCGGCTTCGAATGGGCGCCAGCGCCCCTTGCCCGTCATCTCGAAGGCGACAGGCGCTGGAAGCGCGTGTTCGGCGGCTTCGAGGAGCTACGGCTCAGCCTGCCCGGCGAGCATCGGGTGTCGCTGCTGCGGCTCGAGCCCGGTCGCGGCCTGCCGATACACCGTCATGTCGGCGAGGAGTTCACCGTCGTCCTGCAGGGCGGCTACACCGATTCAACCGGCAATTATGGCGTTGGCGATTTTGCCGTCGGTCCAGGACTCGAGCAGCACAAACCGATCGCCGATCCCGGTGAGCCGTGCATCGCCCTGATCGTCGTCGAAAAGCCGATCGTGCTGACGGGGGCTTTCGGTCGTCTCCTTAATCCGCTGGTACGGCGTGGATTGATCTGACAGGTTTCCCCTCTTCGACGCTTGAGGGGAGGGACGATGCCGCGCATTCCGTACTACGAAGTCGAGAGCGCCACCGGCAAGCACGCCGAGTTTCTCGACAAGCTGAAGCCGCATCTCAACATCTATCGCATGCTGGCGAACTCCGAGGCCGGGCTGAAGGGCTTCATCCGCATGGGCAATGCGCTGCTGTTCCGCTGCGAGCTCGATGCTCAGCTTCGCGAGCTTGCCATCCTGCGCGTCGGCCGGCTGAGCCGCGCCGCCTACGAGGTGTTCCAGCATGAGCGCATCGCCCGCGAGGCCGGCGTCGGCGAGGAGAAGATCGCCGCCCTGCGCGACGCCACCATCGAGGCGCCCGCTTTCACGGACAACGAGAAGGCCGTGCTGCGCTACACCGACGACGTCGTGCGCAACGTCAAGGCGTCCGACAAGACCCTGAAGGCCGTGCAGGCCTTCCTGACGCCGGGCGCCGTGGTCGAGCTCACGCTCACCATCGGTTACTACATGATGGTTTGCCGCCTGCTCGAGACCACCGGTGTCGAGGGCGAGGAAGGGCAGGCGGAGTGGCTGAAGACGGCGAAGCTGTAGAGGTTCCGTGATGGCGTACCGCGTTCTCATTGCCCAGTTCATGCACGAGACCAACACGTTCTCGAAACTCGTGACCACGCTCGACGATTATCGCAAGCGCTGGCTCATCGAGGGCGAAGCCATGGTGCCGCGCTTCACCGGCACGAGGAACGAGATCGGCGGCTACATCGACTCGGTTAAAGAGTACGGATGGCAGCCGGTGTGGGCCGGCGCGGCCAATGCCACGCCGTCGGGCAAGCTGACGCGCGAGACCTGGGAGACGGTCCGCGACATGATCGTCAACAGCGCGAAGAAGGCCGGCAAGCTCGACGGCGTCTGCCTGTCGCTGCACGGCGCCATGGTGACCGAGACCGAGGATGACGCCGAAGGCGCACTGCTCGAATTGCTGCGCGGCATCGTCGGGCCCGATGTGCCGATCGCCACGACGCTCGACCTGCATGCCAACGCCACGGTGCGCATGGCGAAGAACGCCAATGCGCTGGTGAGCTATCGCACCTATCCGCACATCGACGGCTACGAGCGCGCGGTGCAGGCAGCGGCGCTGGTCCAGGCGGCGATGGAGGGCAAGAAGAGCCCGCGCTGCCTGCTGGTGCAGCCAGCGATGCTGGAGGGCGCCGAGCACGGCCGCACCACTCAGCCTGGCCTGATGCTCGACCTGCTGGCCAAGGCCGACGCGTTCGAGAAGGAGGAGGGCATCGACGTCGTCAGCATCCAGGCCGGCTTCACCTGGGCCGACATTCCCTACACGGGGCCCTCGATCGCGGTCAGCCACGAGCCCGGCAGCGAAGCGCGCGCCAAGGCCATCGCGGCCGAGCTGATCGACGAGATCTGGCGGCGGCGGGAGGAAGGGGCGAAGTCCTACTATCGGCCGATCGCCGACGGCATTGCGGCAGCCGTGGCGGGTGTCGGCAAGAAAGGTCCGCTGGTCATCGCCGACGGCACCGACAATCCGGGTGGCGGCGGATACAACGACACGACGCCTGTCCTGAAGGCGCTGATGGATGCAGGCATCGAGAACGTGGCGTTCGGCACGATCTACGATCCGGCGGCGGTGCAGCAGGCGACAAAGGCGGGCGTCGGCGCCGAGATCGAGGTCAGCCTGGGCGGCCATACCGACCGCGAGATGGGCGCACCGATCAAGGCACGGGCGATCGTGAAAATGCTGTCGGACGGCAGCTTCACGAACGACGGTCCGATGAATGCCGGCGTGGAGACGTCGATGGGACCGACGGCGGTGCTGCGCATCGGCGGCATCGATGTCGTGACGATTTCCAACCGCATCCAGACGATCGACCTGCAGGTCTTCCTGAGCCAGGGCATCGATCCCACGGCCAAGAGCGTGCTGGTGGTGAAGAGCGTGCAGCACTACCGCGCCGCCTATGCGCCAATCGCGCGTGAGATCGTGCTGGTCGATTCCGGCGGCATCTGCTCGCCCGACATCTCACGGCTGAAGTTCATCAAGCTGCGCCGGCCAATATGGCCGCTCGATGGCATCAACGAGCCTTACGCCGGCCTTAAACCGGCCTAGCAACCTCCGGCGGCTTTCCTACGTTAGATCTGGCCATGCCGGAGGAACGAGTCGTGCGCCCGTCTGCACAGCGTCTGATCGCGATTGGGGCTCTGGGAGTTGTCGCTGCCGTCGCTGTCGCGGTTCTTCTGTTCGATCGCAGCGATACTGAAGGACAGCCCGTGTCGCCGGCTGCCACAAGGTCTGCAACGGGACCGGCGACGCCGGCCGCCCGTCAGCCGCTAAGTGTCGATGGAGAGCCGGTCTTGCCCAGCGAAGAGGCGGTCGACCGCGCCGCGCGCCTGCTGGGCCAGGCGCGCCGGCTGGCCGAGGACGGCAAGTTCGACGAGGCCCTCGCCAAGCTCGATGCGGCAGAGAAGGCGGTCCCGGGCTCGAGCGAGGCGGCCGAGATGCGCCGCAAGATCGCCGAAATGCGCACGCCCGAGGGCCAGTTCGCGACCCGGATCGGCCACGCAAAGTTTGCCATCGAAACAGACGATCGAGCGGCTGCCGAGCAGGCTCTGGCCGAGGCCGAACGGCTGAAGCCTCAGGCGCCGGAGATCGCCCAGCTCCGTCAGCAGTTGCAGGCGGCCCAGCAGAAGGAAGCGAAACGCAGCGGTCGCGTCGCCCAGGAGCTGACCGTGATGCGTGAGGCGATCGCGCGCAAGGACATCGCGGCCGCTGACCGCGCCTTCAACGAGGCGTCTCGGATCGACGTCCACGATCCCGCGCTTGACCAGGCGCGCCGCGAGCTCGCGCGCGCGCATGACGCGGAACGCGAGCGACAGGCCGGCCAGTAGTCGCTGGGCAATAGCCGGTTCAGGCGTCGGGGCGGGCGCCCAGGCAGTTGTACAGGCTGACCAGGATCGCCTCCTTGTTCTCTAGGGCGAACCGCAGGTTCGGCGCATAGCCGACCGGACAGGCGGTGAACATCCAGGCGCCGGAGAGATCGCTGGGCGCGCCGAACCACGCGCCGGGCGGCACCTCGCGCTCGATCACGCGCTGGTCGCTGAGCGTCATGAACAGGATGACGATCGGCGTGTCGCAGCTGTTGGCCGTGCCGAACTCGGCGCCGGCTTGGACCCAGCGTGTGCAGGCCTCCATGTGGGCCCTGACGGATTGGGCGACGGCGCTCTCGGCGACGCTGGCGCCGGCTGCGGCCAGCAGCGCGACCGACACAACTCCACGCCAGGCAGTCCTCACGTCTTCGCCCTGAAGAAGGTCGTGAGCGCATAACGGCGGCCGCGCCTCACCGGCAGCACTTGATGGAGCAGCGAGCACGAGAACACGGCCGCGGCGCCCGTCGGCGGGCTCACACGGACGCCGGCATACTCGGGAAAGATCAGCTCGCCGCCCTCGAAGTCGTCGTTGAGGTTGAGCGACACGGCGAAGGCGCGGTCGGCGGTGGTCGGAGCGCCGTTGTCGCGATGGGCGCCGAAGAAGTGCTGCCCCTCGGCGCTGTAGGACAGCACGACATGGGAATCGAAGGTGAACTGCCGGTCGAAGGCGAACACCTTGGTGAGCTCGGGCCCGATGCGATAGGCCAGCCGGTCGGAGATCGCCTTCTGCATCATCGGCTCGACGACGGTGTAGTCCTCGGTGCGCTTGAGATGGGAGACGTTGACGTTGCCGTAGCGGCTGGAGACGCCGCTGTCCTTGTGGTCGCCCTTGCCCCACAGGCGAATGAGCTGGGTGCAGAAGTCGGCCTCGAACACGCGCGGCAGCACCAGCACCGGCGCCATCGGCGTGCGCAGCAGCTGGTCGGCGCCGCCGTCGGCGCGAACCGACCGCGCCAGGCCATCGATCGCCTCGGCGGTCGCGGGCAGGGCGCGGCTGTCGAAGGTCGCCGCGACCCTCTGGTTGGGATCGAGCACGATGGTCCGCATGCGCAAGGCGGCGGCCTGGCCGAGGCCGACCGCGGCCTGCATCAGCAGCGCGCCCAGGAACTTGGCGCCGGGGTCACACAGCAGCAGCGGCTCCTCGGGTTTGCCGCCGAGCTTGGCCCACGCCGCCGCTGCAGCTGCCACCGGATTTCCGGCGACGACGACCGGCACTGTCCTTGCGCTCCGGCAAGCCTCGATCAGCGCGGAGAACTGCGCGGCGTCGAGGTTGCCGAGGTCGTCGACCGCCAGCAGCACCACCGGCTCGCCGGTGAACGACCAGATGAATTTGCGCAGCTTCCCGTCCAGGCCGGGCAGGGCGAAGTCGGGGAGGCGATCGCCCGGACGAAGGCTGAGCGCAGGGGTCATGCAGGCGATTGAGCGCAAATCGCGTTCGGCCGCAACTGTTCAGTTCTGGTAACCTCGGCGCGGTCGAGAGTGATGGCGGGGGCTGTCCATGAAGGTGTTGCTCGTTCACCCCAGCGGTCTCATGTACACCGAGGTCTACCTCCGGCTCGAGCCGCTCGGGCTGGAGCGGGTGGCCGAGGCCTGCCGGCAAGCCGGTCACGAGGTACGCCTCCTCGATCTGCAGGTCTTCAGGCACAGACACTTCCGCCGCACGCTCGAGGCCTGGCAGCCGGACGCGGTGGCCTTCTCGCTCAACTATCTCGCCAACATCCCCGAGGTCATCGATCTCGCGCGTCTGGCGCGGGAGCTGCTGCCCGATGCGCTGGTGTTCGTTGGCGGCCATTCGGCAAGCTTCACCACGCGGGAGATCCTGGCCCATGCCGACGGCGCGATCGATTGCGTGGTCAAGGGCGAGGGCGAGGAGATCGCGCCCAAGATCCTGACCGCCTGGAGTGCGCGGCAGGATCTCGCCACGCTCCCTGGCGTGGTCACGATGGCGGGCGAGGGGCCGCCTGCCGCCATGATCCATTCGCTCGACGACATCATGCCGACGCGCGATCTCGTCGCGAAGCGCAACAAGTACTTCATCGGAGTGCTCGATCCCTGCGCCTCGGTCGAGTTCTCGCGCGGCTGCCCGTGGAACTGCACCTTCTGCAGCGCCTGGACCTTCTATGGCCGCAGCTACCGCAAGGTGAGCCCCGAAGCGATCGGCGAAGACCTGGCGCGGGTGCGCGAATCGGGTGTGTTCATCGTCGACGACGTGGCCTTCGTCCATGCCGAGCACGGTCACGCTGTCGCCGACGAGGTCGAGAAGCGCGGCATCCGCAAGGAGTACTACCTCGAGACCCGCTGCGACGTGCTGCTGAAGAACAAGGAGCTGTTCGCGCGCTGGCGCAAGCTCGGCTTGACCTACATGTTCCTGGGCGTCGAGGCGATCGACGAGGAGGGGCTCAGGGCGCACCGCAAGCGCGTCAGCCTCGGCAAGAGCTTCGAGGCGATGGAGTATGCCCGCTCGCTGGGGCTGATCGTGGCGGTGAACATCATCGCCGATCCTTCATGGGACGAGGCCCGCTTCGCCGTGGTGCGCGAATGGGCCATGTCGGTGCCCGAGATCGTGCACGTGACGGTCAACACGCCCTATCCCGGCACCGAGACCTGGACCACCGATGCCCGAAGCCTCGCCACGCGCAACTACAAGCTGTTCGACGTGCAGCACGCCGTGGTGCCGACACGCCTGCCGCTGGAGAAGTTCTACGCCGAGCTGGTCGAGACCCAGCAGATCCTCTTCAAGAAGCACAAGGGTTGGCAAGCGGTCGTCGGCGCCGGCTCGATCGTCGCCGGCCACCTGATGCGCGGCCAGACAAACTTCCTGAGGAGCCTGTGGAAGTTCGGCAGCCAGTACGACGTGCAGAAGCTCTTGCGCGACCACGCGGAGGAAACGCGCTATCCCATCACGCTGCCCGCCCGCAAGCTCGAGAAGGTCGATGCGCGCGAGCTCTACGTTCTGCGGCCCGAACTGGTCGGCGCGGCAAGGGCAAGCGACCACGACCGGCTGGGCCTCGCCAACAAGGGATTGGGGGGCGGCTAGGCCGCAAATCTGGCAATCACCTGGGGAAATGGTGGGCGCTGTAGGGATTGAACCTACGACCCCACCCGTGTGAAGGGTGTGCTCTCCCGCTGAGCTAAGCGCCCGGAAGGGGCGCGTATAGGGCCTGCTGGGCGGGGCGTCAACCGGGCCGTATGCGACCGGTCAGGGCGCCGCGGCGATGTCCGACAGGGCGTCCGGCAGGGCGCCGAAGCGCTTGATCACCGCCTCGGCGCCCAATTCGCTGGCGGGCCTCGCGGTATAGCCCCAGCTCACCAGCACCGCGGGCAGGCCCGCCGCGTGCGCGGCTTCGACGTCGTGGATCGAATCGCCGATCATCACCGCGCGGTCGCGATGGCCGCCCATCTTGTCGATCAGCTGCAGGATATGGCCGGGGTCGGGCTTGCGCACGGTGAAGGTGTCGGCGCCCGCCACGTCGGTGATCGGCGGCATCAGCTTCAGGTGCCTCAGGATGATGCGCGAGGGGGTCTCGAACTTGTTGGTGCAGACGCCCTGCTTCAGGCCCATGCGGTCGAAGCGGGCGACCACCTCGGCGACACCGTCGAAGGCCGTCGTGTGGCTCACCGGATCGGCCTCGTAGTAGCGCACGAACTCCCGGGTGACGGCGCTCGCCTCGGCATCGTCCAGCGTGCGGCCGCCCTTGGCGAAGGCGCGCTTCATCGTGACCTTGCTGCCCTCGCCCATGAACAGCCGGACGTCGTCGTCGGTGACCGACGGCAGGCCGTGGTCGGCGAGCACGCGGCTTACCGCCACCGCCATGTCGCGGGCGCTGTCGATCAGGGTGCCGTCGAGGTCGTAGATCACGGTGTCGAAGCGGGTGGCGATCAGATGGTCGGCATTGGGGTGCATGCAATCTCTTTAACACATCCGCCTTGCGGGACCGCCAGCCCCATGGCATCGGACGGACATGAAACCGCCCGTCGCCGTGGTGGTGCTGGCCGCCGGTGCCGGCACGCGCATGAAATCGGCCCTGCCCAAGGTCCTGCATCCGCTGGCCGGTTGGCCGATGGTCCGTCACGTGCTGGAGAATGTGCGCCGGCTGAAGCCCGCCCGGATCGTGGGCGTGGTGTCGCCGGGCGCCAAGGATGTGGCCGCCGCCTTCGCCCCTCATCCCACGGTCGTCCAGCGCCAGGCGCTGGGCACGGGGCACGCCGCCAAGGCGGCGCTGGGGGCGCTGAAGGGCCATCGCGGACCGGTGCTGGTGGTCTATGCCGACGCGCCTCTGCTCACCACCGCCACGTTGCAACGTCTGATCGACGAGTGCCGCAAGGCCAAGGCCGCGGTTGGCGTGCTGGGCTTCGTCGCGCACGATCCCACGCCCTACGGCCGGCTGATCACAAACGGCGGCATGCTGGACAAGATCGTCGAGAGCCGCGACGCCGACGAGGCGGAGAAGGCGGTCGACTTCTGCAATTCCGGCGTCATGTGCCTGGATGGCGCCTTGATCGCCTCGCTGCTGGGCGCGATCAGGAACAACAACGTCAAGAAAGAGTTCTACCTGACCGATGCCGCCGCCATTGCGCGCGCTGCCGGTCATGCCGCCATCGCCGTCGAGGGCGACGAGGCCGAATTCCAGGGCATCAATTCGCGCGCCGAGCTCGCGGTGGCGGAGAAGGTCATGCAGCAGCGCCTGCGCGCTGCTGCCCTCGAAGCGGGCGTCGGCATGGCCGATCCAGACACTGTCTGGTTGGCGGCCGACACGAAGTTCGCCGCCGACGTCACCATCGGCCCCAACGTGCGCTTCGGCACCGGTGTCAGCGTGGGCGCCGGCACCGAGATCAAAGCCTTCTGCGATATCGAGGGCGTGCGCATCGGCCGGGATGCCATCATCGGGCCGTTTGCCCGCATCCGGCCGGGTTCGGACGTTGCCGACCGGGTCCATATCGGGAACTTCGTCGAGCTCAAGGCCACCCGCATGGGCCGTGGCGCCAAGGCCAACCATCTGGCCTATCTGGGGGATTCCGACATCGGCGCGGCAAGCAACATCGGCGCCGGCACCATCGCCGTGAACTACGACGGCTACGGCAAGTGGCGCACGGTGATCGGCGCCGACGCCTTCGTCGGCTCCAACAGCTCCCTGATCGCGCCAGTCCGCGTCGGGGCCGGCGCCAACATCACGGCCGGCAGCGTCATCACCGACGACGTGCCGGCCGGGGCCATCGCCTTTGGGCGGGCCCGCCAGGTCACAAAGAAGGGGCGGGCGGCAGCGCTTCGTGCCAAACTGAAGGCGCGCGCCGCGGCAGCCAAGCGCGCCAAGAAATCCTGAGCCTCCCCCTCTTCGGACGACCCTTCCATGTGCGGCATCATTGGAATCATCGGCAAGGTTCCAGTCACACCTTTGCTGGTCGACGCGCTGAAGCGCCTCGAATACCGCGGCTACGACTCCGCGGGCGTCGCGACCCTGGTCAACGGCCACATCGAGCGCCGCCGTGCCGAGGGCAAGCTGGTGAATCTCGAGGCGCGGCTCGGCGCCGAGCCCTTGCCGGGCACGATCGGCATCGGCCACACCCGTTGGGCGACGCACGGCAAGCCCAGCGAGCGCAACGCCCATCCCATCGCGACCAGCCGCGTGGCGGTGGTGCACAACGGCATCATCGAGAACTTTCAGGAGCTCAAGGACGAGCTTGTGGCTGAAGGCCGCCGCTTCGAGAGCGACACCGACACCGAGGTTGTGGCGCAGCTTCTCACGCACCATCTCGAGAATCAGCTCTCCCCCGAGCAGGCGACGGCCAAGGCGATGGACCGCTTGCGCGGCGCCTTTGCGCTGGTCGCGCTGTTCAGCGGCCGTTACGACCTGCTGATCGGCGCCCGCCGCGGCAGCTCTCTCGCGGTCGGCTACGGCGAGGGCGAAATGTATCTCGGCACCGACGCTCTGGCGCTGGCACCTTTCACCAAGCGCGTGACCTACCTGGAGGACAACGATTGGGTCGTCATCAACGCTGAGGGCGCCCGCATCTTCCAGGGTCAGAAGGAGGTCAAGCGCGAGATCAAGCAGAGCGGCATCTCCGGCGCCATGATGGGCAAGGGCAACCATCGCCACTTCATGGTCAAGGAGATCTACGAGCAGCCCGCGGTGGTCGGCGACACGCTGCAGACCTATCTCGATCCGGCCACACGCTCGGTCAGCCTGCCGGCGCTGCCGTTCGACTGGAACAAGGTCTCGCGGCTCACCATCACCGCCTGCGGTACGGCCTGCTTTGCCGGCATGGTGGCCAAGTACTGGTTCGAGAAGCTGGCGCGCCTGCCGGTCGAGGTCGAGGTCGCCTCCGAGTTCCGCTATCGCGAGCCGCCTCTGCCGGAAGGCGGTGTGTGCATCGCGATCTCCCAGTCCGGCGAGACGATCGATACGCTGGAGGCACTGCGCTACGCCAAGACGCAGAAGCAGACCATCCTGTCGGTGGTGAACGTTCCGGAAAGCGCCATCGCCCGCGAATCGGACGTCGTTCTGCCGACGCTGGCCGGGCCGGAAATTGGCGTCGCCTCGACCAAGGCCTTCACCACGCAGCTCACCGTGCTGCTGACGGCCGCGATCGATGCCGGGCGCGCGCGCGGCGTGCTGTCAGCCGCGGACGAGGCGCGGCTCGCCAATGCGCTGATCGAGCTGCCGGCGCTCATCAATGCGGCCCTGAATCGGGAGGGCGAGTACAAGCGCATTGCCGAGAACATCCTCGCCGAGGCGCGCGACGTTCTCTACATTGGCCGCGGTCTTTCCTTCCCGATCGCGCTCGAGGGCGCGCTGAAGCTGAAGGAGATCTCCTACATCCATGCCGAGGGCTATGCCGGCGGCGAAATGAAGCACGGGCCGATCGCGCTGATCGACGAGGCCGTGCCGGTCGTCGTCGTGGCGCCGACCGACGCCATCTTCGACAAGATCGCGTCGAACTTCGAGCAGGTGAAGGCGCGCGGCGGCAAGCTGGTATTGTTGAGCGATTCGGCCGGCGTCGCCCGGCTGGGCAGCCAGGCCGCGGCCGCCGTCACCCTGCCCAAGGTCGATCCGATGGTGGCGCCGATCCTCTACACCGTGCCGGTCCAGCTGCTAGCCTATCATACAGCGGTCGCCAAGGGCACTGACGTCGACCAGCCACGCAACCTGGCCAAGAGCGTGACGGTGGAATAAGGGAGCGCGGGCCTCGCGCACGATCGACCGACGGTCGATCGTGCGCGAGGCCCGCGCTCCCTTACCGCGTCCCCTGCGGCAGGCCTGGCGCCAGGCCCTGCGGCTGCGGCGGTGCGGCCTGTTGCGGCTGGGCGGCGCGCGGTTGCGCCGGGGCGGGACGCGGCGGCTGCGGCGCCTGGGCCGGCTGCATTGCCTGGATCACCGCCCGCATCTTCTTGGTCTCGTTCTCCTGGGCCTTCTTGAACTCGTCCTCGGTGAGGAAGCGGTCCTTGTTGTCGTCGATCTCCAGGAACTGGCGGACCGCCGAGCCGGTCAGCTCGACGCGATCGAGCTGGCCGTCCTTGTTGGTGTCGATCTCGGCGAACTTGCGCAGCACCAGCTGCTTGCGGATGTCGTAGGGCAGCAGGCCCTTGGCCTGCGGGCCGTCCGCCGGGCCGGTGAGGACGAGATATTCCTGCTGGCTGATCTTGCCGTCGCCGTTCTTGTCGAGCTTGTCGGCTTCGCGCAGCTGCATGTCGATGAAGTCGTTGATCGCGGCCATGCCCTGGCGGCGGCGCTGCTCGACCTCACTGCGCGCGGCTGCCTCGCGCTGCAGCGAGCGCTGCACGATCAAGCGCACCTCGGGCTCGGTCACTTTGTTGTCGCGGTCCGTGTCGTACTGGTTGAACTCGGCATGGACCAGCGCCTCGGCCTCGGCGCGCTCGATGAAGCCGTCGCGGTTGGTATCGAGATTCTGGAACTCGGCCTTGGCGCGGTTGCGGCGTTCCTCGACGTTGGGGGCGCCCGGCACGTCCTGCGAGAAGGGCGGCTCGGCAACCCTGAGGAATTCCTCGAGCGACAGCTTGCCGTCCTTGTTGGCGTCGAGCTCCTCGAACGACTTCATGCGGTATTTCAGAAAGTCGGCGCGCGAGACCTCGCCTTTCTTCTCGGTGTCGGTCGCGACGAACCAATACGACAGGGGAATCGCCGGCGCGGTCTGACCGGCCTGCTGCGGCTGGCCGCCCTGAGCGGGCGCGTGGGC